>Ga0207700_10000012_pt1 | contig 231712 bp, 240 predicted proteins | sample LARL82metaG_FD_184348 | JGI IMG/M metagenome (GOLD analysis project Ga0207700, IMG submission 184348) | Corn, switchgrass and miscanthus rhizosphere microbial communities from Kellogg Biological Station, Michigan, USA - LAR L8-2 metaG... | ecosystem: Host-associated > Plants > Roots >...
TACGTCGCCGTCCACAGAGCGCTCTTCCGCTACCGGCGGGTGGAAGGCCTGGCGTGCTCGCCGCCGCCCGCGCGGAGCCTGCGCTCGTTCCCGCGCCTCGCGGCCGACAGCGAGGTGACGATCTACGTGCTCGGCCCGCGATGAGTTTCGCGATGCTCGGCCGGCCGCCTATGCAGGAGAACCAGGCGGAGTGGGATCGCCCCACCGGGGGCGTCAAAAGGAGCCCGTCGCCGAAGCTACCCTAGGCCCGCGCCCCCGTAGCTCAGTGGATAGAGCAGCGGTTTCCTAAACCGCGTGCGCTGGTTCGATTCCGGCCGGGGGCACTTCCCGCTGGCTCAGAGGTGGCAGTAGAGGGTGCCCGAGAACGGGTGCGTGAGTCCGAGCTCGCGGGCCGGGGCGTGGATCGCGAACGAGCTCCGCAGGTCGCGCGTGAACCAGAAGTGCAGCATCTCGCTCCCCTGACGAGCCTTGGTGCCCGGCGGGCACGAGCCGTCGGCACGCGGCGCAAGCCCCCGGTTCGCGCCGTGCGCACAGACCTTGTGCGTGTGCCAGCGTGTGATGGGGCCTCCGGGCGTGGGCCCTTTCTTACCGCGCGGCATGCTGAACATGACGCCGACGAAGAGGAGCGGTCGCCCGGGTACGTTGGCGTAGATGAGCGCCTCGGGATGCTTCGGGTCGAGGTACCGCCGGTCGGAGCTGAAGCGGCGGTTCTCGGCGTGGAGATAGTGGACGGAGCGATCGCCGGGCCGTCGGCGCGCGGTGTGCAGGTCGAACCCGGCTGCTCTGGCGGCGCGCAAGCTACGCCAGTGGCGAGCGGCGGCCCGGATCTGCGCCCGCAGACGCTCGGCGGCGGCACGCTGCGCCGGGGTTGCTAGGGAGACCGTCGGATATTCCTGGAGCTGGTCCTCCGGCCCTCGGAGCGTCCCGGGAGGCAGGTTGGACGCAGACGCAGACCCAGTGGCCGGGGCCACGAGCAGGAGCATCAAGACGAGCGTTGCGCGCCGCACCTCTCAGCAAATGTAGGCCCACGGGCAGATATGTGTCAAGACGCACGATCTCGGGCGCGGCGCGGAAAGGATTCCGCAACGAGACAGGGCGCCTTTCGGCGCCCCGCTCACGTAGCTCTCTCGCGGCTTATGTCACCACCAGGCGCCGCGGCTCCGGCCTCCGACTCCGCCCATGAACAGGCTGATTACGAAGAGCAGGGCCGCGATGACCGCCAGGATGAACAGCCAGTGAATCGTGAAGCCAACCCCGAGGAAGATGATCGCCAGGATGGCCAGCAGGACGAGCAAGATCATTCGATATCCCTCCTTTACGGGGGAAACGGCGGAACCGCGTTCTCGGTTGCGGCCTCCTCGGCCGAGCGGTACAGCGCCTCGATCACGCGCGCGTTGCCGACGGCGTCCTCGCGGCCGAGGAGCGGCTCGCCGACGCCGCGAATCGCGTCGCTCAGGTTCTCCAGCTCGGCGCGGTAGGCGTCCACCCGCTCGACCTCGATCCGCTCCACCTCGCCGCCGCGGCGGAGCTCGAGCACCGGCCGCCGCGCGTGCCAGGGGTCGTCGAGGAAGAGCGAGCCCTCCTCGCCGACCGCCTCCAGCTCGTCGCGCGAGGGCAGGACGAACCCGCAGTCGATCTGCGCGACGACGTCGTCGGGGAAGCGGAGCGTTCCGGCGAACGCGACGTCGACGCCGCCCGGCCCGCGCGTCTGCTCGCCGTACACGCGCTCGGGCTCGCCCGCGAGCAGGCGCGAGCCGCTGACGCAGTAGCAGCCGACGTCCATCAGCGCGCCGCCGTCGAGGTCGGCCAGCAGGCGGACGTTCTCCGGGTTGTCGAGAAAGAAGCTGAACGCGGCGCGGACGAGCCGGAGGCGGCCGATCGCGCCCTCGGCGACGAGCTCCGTCAGCCGCCTCGTCTGCGGCGTGAACCGCCACATGAACGCCTCCATGAGCAGCCGGCCCGCGTGCTCGGCGGAGTCGAAGGCGTCCTCGACGTCGGCGGCGGTCCGCGCGAGCGGCTTCTCGCAGAGCACGTGCTTGCCGGCCTCGAGCGCGCGGATCGACCACGGCACGTGGAGCGAGTTCGGCAGCGAGATGTAGATCGCCTCGACGTCCGGGTCCTCGATGAGCGCTTCGTAGCTGCCGTGGGCGCGGGGGATCTGCCACTCGCGCGCGTACGCGTCGGCGCGCGCGGCGTCGCGGCTCGCGACCGCGACGAGGTCGACCTTCGGCGAGGCGTGCGCCGGCGGAATGACGACGCGGTTGATGTGCGCCGTCGAGAGGATCCCCCAGCGGACGGGCTCGCTCATCGCGAGGTCACCGCTTCTCGGCAGCCGTTCTCGGCGGAGCGGAGGATCGCCTCCACCACCTCGTCGCAGCGGTAGCCGTCCTCGAAAGTGGCGCCGTGCGGTGCGACGTCGTGCTCGCCCGCGATCGCCTCGAGCAGGTGCGCGTGCTCGTGGACGAAGGTGTCGCCCCAGCCGAGGACGTGGCCCGGCGGCCACCAGTGGCGCAGGTACGGGTGCTCGGGCTCGGTGACGAGGACGCGGCGGAAGTCGCGCGTGCCGGCGACTTGGAGCTCGTTCAGGCGCTCGACGTCGAAGGTGAGCGAGCCCTTGGAGCCGTTCACCTCGAAGGCGTTCGAGTTGATCCGGCCGCGGGCGAGGCGCGAGGCCTCGAGCGTGCCGATGACGCCGCTCTCGAACTCGATTGTCGCCACGAAGTGGTCGTCCACCTCTCGGCCGGGCACGATCGCCCGCACGTGGGCCGACACGGACACGATCTCGCCGACGAGGTAGCGCGCCAGGTCGATCACGTGCGTGCCGAGGTCGCCGAGCGCGCCGGTCCCGGCCTGCGCGGGGTCGAAGCGCCAGAGGCCGGGATCCGCGTCCCAGCCCCACGATTGGAGGTAACGCGCGCGGAAGTGGACGACCTCGCCGAGCTCGCCGGCGTCGAGGAGCTCGCGCGCGAGGCGGACGGCGGGGACGAAGCGGTAGTTGAAGCCGGTGAGGTGGCGGACGCCGGCGCGCTCGGCCTCCTGCCACAGCTCGTACGACTGCGCCGCGGTGAGCCCGAGCGGCTTCTCGCAGAGGACGTGCTTGCCGGCGCGCGCGGCGGCGAGCGTCGGCTCGGCGTGGACGGCGTTCGGACCGCCGTTCACGAAGAGGCCGACCCGCTCGTCGGCGACCTGCTCGCGCCAGTCGGTTGTCGCCTCCGCCCAGCCCCAGCGGGCGCGGGCTTCCTCCACCGCGGTCGCGTCGCGGCCCGAGATGGAGAGGAGCTCGGGCCGGAGCGGAACGTCGAGGTGCCGGAGCGCGAGGAGCGCGCGCGAGTGCGCCTTGCCCATGAAGGCGTAGCCGAGCATCCCGACGCCGATCGAGCTAGCGCCCGGCAGCAGCTTGGCGGCGGCGCGCGACGGTATCGAGCGTCACCGCCGCGAGGAGGATGAGCCCGGTGGTCATGAACTTGACGGCGTCGGTGGAGCCGACGAGGTCGATGCCGTTGCCCACCATCCCGATGATCAAGCCGCCGAAGAGCGCGCCGCTCACGCGCCCGCGCCCGCCGAAGAGGCTGACCCCGCCGATCACGGCCGCGGAGATGGAGTCGAGCAGCAGCGTCCCGCCGCCGGCGGTGAGGTCGACGGAGTTGAGCCGCGAAGCGAGGATGACGCCGCCGAGCCCGGCCATCCCGCCGGAGATCGCGAAGACCAGGATCCGGATCAGCTTCACGTTGATCCCGGCGCGCCGCGCGGCCTCGGCGTTGCCGCCGACCGCGTAGACGTGACGGCCGAAGGTCGTCCGCCCGGCGACGTAAGCGCCGAGGACGACGACGAACAGGATGATGAGGCCGACGAGCGGGACCCCGCGGCTGTGGTTGCACACCGCGACCGCGGCGAAGGCCAGTCCGCCGTAGAAGACGATCCGAATCAGCGTCAGGATTGGGTTTCCGGTCGGCAGGCCGGCACGGCGGCGGCTCAGCCAGGTGCCGAGGCTCGCGGCCGCGAGGCCGGCTGTGAACACGATCGCGACCGCCCAGCCCCAGTTCTTCGTCAGCACGTAGTTCGAGACGTCGTTGATCTGCTTGTCCTGGATCCCGATCACGCCCTGCGTCCCGAGGTCCTTGAGGATCACGCCCTGCCAGATGAGCAGGCCGGCGAGGGTGACGACGAACGACGGCACCCCGATGAAGGCCACGAACGAGCCCTGGACCGCGCCGATCGCGGCGCCGGCGGCGATCGCGCAGGCGATCGCCACGAGGCCCGGCCATTGGTGGCCGGAGCCGGGGAGCTGGAGCTCGGCCACGACGACACCGGCGATGCCGCTGACGTAGCCGATCGACAGGTCGATCTCGCCGATCAGGAGGACGAACACGACTCCGACGGCGATCACGGTCACGCCCGCCATCTGGCCGATCAGATTCGAGAAGTTGACCGCGCTGAAGAAGATGCTCGTCTTCGACGTGAAGTACGCCGTGATCGCGATGATCCCGATGATCACGGGCAGGCTGCCGACGTCGCCGCCCTTGAACGCTTCCCAGCGGCCGCGGAGGATCGAGACGAGTCCCGCGTCTTCGGCCGCGGCGGCCTGGACCTCGGCCGGCGCTGCGCTACTCAAGCGACGACCTCGGCCTCGGTGGCCGCCGGCGCCCCGGACGTGATCGCCTGCACGATCTCCTGCTGGTTCGTCTTGGCGCGCTCGTAGACCCCGACGTTGCGGCCGAGCCGAAGCACGGTGATCCGGTTCGCGACCTCGAAGACGTCGTTCAGGTTGTGGGAGACGATGACGACGGCGAGCCCCTGCTCGCCGAGCCGCTTGACGAGCTCGAGCACCTGGTGCGTCTGTGCCACTCCGAGCGCAGCCGTCGGCTCGTCGAGGAAGACGACGCGGTTGTTCCACATGACGGCGCGCGCCACGGCGACCGACTGCCGCTGGCCGCCGGAGAGCGTCGCGACCGGCTGGCGCACCGAGCGGATCGTCGTCACCGACAGCGACTTCAGAGTCTCGGTCGTCCGCTGCTCCATCGGCGCCTCGCGCAGGCGGAAGAGCGGGTCGCGCTCCTCGCGCCCGAGGTACATGTTCTGGACGACGTCGAGGTTGTCGCAGAGCGCGAGATCCTGGTAGACGACCTCGATCCCGAGCTTGGCCGCGTCCTTCGGGCCGTGGATCGTGACCGGCTCGCCGTCGAAGAAGATCTGGCCGCCGTCGATCGAGTAGATCCCGGCGACGCACTTGATGAGCGTCGACTTGCCGGCGCCGTTGTCGCCCACGAGCGCCATCACCTCGCCGTCCCTGACCTCGAAGTCGACCTCCTGGAGCGCCTGCACCGAGCCGAAGCTCTTCGAGACGTCGCGGAGCTCGAGGGTGGGCGGTTTCGCGTTCATCAGGGTCTTTTATAAACGGTGGGGCGCTCCGGGAGGAACGCCCCACCGCGTCGGGCGGCTACTTGCAGTACTTCGCGTACTGGCCGTTGCAGACCTGGCCGCGCTTCAGGAAGCCTTCCTTGAAGAGCAGCTTGTAGTTCGCCTTCGTGACCCAGACCGGGGTCAGCAGGATCGACTTCGTGCCGCTGACCTTGCTGTTCACGCCGGGGACCTTCTTGCCCTTGACGATCGCGATCGCGGCGGCTGCCGCGGCGTTCGCCTCCTTGCGGACCGACTTGTACACGGTGCCGCTCTGCCAGCCGGCGAGGATGAACTGCACGCCCGTGGGCGTCGCATCCTGCCCCGTGAGCGGGACCGGCTTCAGGCCGTGCGCCTTCAGCGAGGCGACAACCGCGCCCGCAAGGCCGTCGTTCGCGGCCAGCACGGCGTCGACCTTGTTCCCGTTCCGGGCGAGGATCTGATCCATGATCTGGCGACCCTTGATCGGATCCCACTGCGTCCACTGGTCACCCGCGGTCGCCTTCTTGAACGTGCCGCTCTTGTACAGCGGGCCGAGGATCGAGTCGTAGCCGCTCTTGAAGAGCTTCGCGTTGTTGTCCTTGATGTCGCCGTTCAGCTCGGCGATCACCGGGTGCGAGCTGTACTTGCCCTTCGCCTTGAGCGCGGCCACGAGGCCCTTGCCCTGCAGCTTGCCCACCTTCACGTTGTCGAACGACACGTAGTAGGAAGCCTTGCTGTGGACGACGAGCCGGTCGTAGTCGATGACCTTCGCGCCCTGGCCGACGGCGAGGTTGGTGATCGACGCGCCCGAAGCCGGGTCGAGCTGGTCGAGCAGGATCACCTTCGCGCCCTGCGCCAGGCACTGCTGGGCCTGCGACTTCTGCTTCTGCGGGTCGGCGTGTGCGTTCAGGACGGTAGCGGCGACGCCGGCCTTCCGGAACGCCGCGGTCAGGTACGGCGCGTCGAAGAGCGTGTAGCGCGTCGACGACTTCGTGTCTGGCAGCAGCGCGCACGCCTTGATCGAGGCGTGTGTCCGCGTCGGCCGCGCGGACGCCGTCGCCGCAGCGATCGTGGCCGCCAGGAGCACGGCGGCGAGCACGAGCCCGGGCGCCGATCGGCGGCTGATCAGTTTCGGCATGGAACCTCCTGTGGGGGTGGCCGGATGTGGCCCGCGTAATGCTAGGCGGACCGAGGCGCGATTACGAGGGGGTAGCGCGCCAGTCGGGCCGACCACGGCGAGCGGGACGACCGCGCCCAGGCCGGGGCCGCCCGCGACGACGCACCGGCGCCGGGCTGCCGAGACGGCGGACCTGGTCGGCATGATCCGTTCGCGCGCGAAGTCCTCGAAATGTTGATTGATAAATCAATCAAAAATCGGGCGGTTTCAATTCCGATGGGTTAAGGGAATATGCGCGCCGGAGCGATCCCCTCGCCCCAAGCCCAATCGATCGAAGTAGGAGGTCCACGTTGAAGACCGGCATTTGCCGAGTCGTCGTCGTAGCGGCGGCTTCGGCGCTGCTCCTGGCGGCCGTCGCATCCGGCGCGACCTCGTCCGTCACGATCACGTCCCCGCGCGCGGGGCAGAGCGTCTCGCTGAAGAAGAACCCTTACCTCGCCGTGGCCGGCGGCGTGAGCTTCGCCGCGACGACGGCGGGATCGACGACGTTCTACCTGCGCCGCGACGGCTGCGGCACCTCGAACGACAACCCGCACCTCTCGACGACGTCCGGCACGGACGGCGGCGACGGCTGCGGCCTCCTCTTCAACGCCGTCGCCGGCCCCGGGGGCGACGTCGACCAGGGCGCGTTCATCGACTTTCCGGCCACGGACGGCATGCCGCTCGCCCTCGACGCGACCCGTGCCACGACCGGTGTGATCGCGCTGACCGGCGCCCAGGTCGGCCTGGCGACGGTCGACGTGACGCTGGAGGCGCTCGTGCACGGCAATGCCGTGATACTCGGCTCCGACAGCGAGAGCGCCGTCCTCGACCCGACCGGAAACGACACGCCGATTCCGTTCACGATCCACCCGAGCGCGACCCTCGACGGCTCGGACATCCAGGCCCTCGACCTGCGCGTCCTCGTCCACGGGCCGTATGTCTACAGCGGCTTCGTCAGCCTGAACGGCAACTCGTACGTCGACCTCCCGTGCTATGCGGCCAGCGTCCACAAGGCGGTGCAGATCTCCGTCGACGATCCGACGTTCGCGAACCCGACCCCGGCCCGTATCGCGGCGAGCGGCTCGAGCTGGAGCGTCGCGATCCCGACTCCGGCGATCGGCAAGCACACGATCTACGCGGAGTCGACGCAGGGCTTCGACACCTCGGCGCCCGCCTCCCAGACCTTCACCGTCACCAAGTAGCGGCGAAAGGAGACATGTGATGAAGCGACTCGTCCTCTTCGCCGCTGCGGCTCTGGCGGCGCTCGCGTTCACGGCCTCGGCGCTCGCCGACGGCACGCACCACCCGCTCTACATGCCGAACGCGCAGAACATGCAGAACCCGGCCCTCCAGCCGCCGCCGGTCTGCTGCGCGCCGGTCGGCCCGCCGGTCGCGGGCGAGCCGGCGCCGGTGAACATGGCCTACTTCGGCGGCCACATCCAGGTCGCGCCGAAGATCTACCTCGTCTTCTGGGGCTGGGGCCAGGCGGGCGCGTTCGACCACGTGACGCCCGGCATGCCCACCTACGACCCCGACGGCGCCGCGCAGCGGATGACCGACTTCGTGAAGGCGATGGGCGGCACGGCGTGGGCCGGCAGCCAGACGCAGTACTACGAGCTGGACAACGGCCAGGAAGTGCACATCACGAACCCGACGAACCAGTTCGGCGGGGTCTGGTACGACAACACGAACCCGATCCACGACAACGTGACCGGGCTCGAGCTCGCGCAGGAGGCGGAGCGGGCGGTCGCGCACTTCGGCGTCACCGACCTGCACGACTCGCAGTTCGTGATCGCGCAGCCGCAGAAGTACAACGAGGCCGGGTTCAACGGCGGCGTCGGCTACTGCGCGTGGCACGACTACACGCAGCCGCAGTACTACCCAGGCGTCCAGCCCGGGATCTCGTTCACGAACATGCCGTACGTGCTCAACATGGGCGCGAGCTGCGGCCAGAACTCCGTGAACACGGCGTACTTCGCCGGCAAGCTCGACGGCTTCACGATCGTCATGGGCCACGAGATCGAGGAGACGATCACCGATCCCGGCGCCGAGGACGTCATCGACGGCCAGAACCTCGGCGGCTGGTACGACTACTCCGCGTACGAGAACGGCGACAAGTGCGCGTGGGTCGGCTACACGTTCGGCCTCTCGTCGCCGTCCACCGTCCCCGGCGGGCTGAACAACATCACCGGCAACGACGGCAAGCAGTACCCCGTCCAGAGCCTGTGGTCGAACGACTCCGCCGGTGGCGCCGGCTACTGCGCCGGCGCCGGCGACGACTTCCCCGTCACCGGATAGCCCCCCGCCCAGCTGCGGCCCCGCCGCCACCGGGTTCCCCGACTCCGGTGGCGGCGGCATGTCCGCTCTTAGACGATCGTCACGTAGAGCGAACGGCTCCGAGGGCCGTCGAACTCACAGAAGAAGAGCGCCTGGAGGCGGCCGAGAGCGAGCTCGCCGTCTCGGAGCGGGATCGTCAGCGACGACGCGGTGAGGGCGGCGCGGACGTGTGACCACGGGTTGCGGTCGCCCTCCTCCTGCGTATGCTCCCACTCCCAGCTCTCGTCGACGATGCGCTCGAGCGCGGCCTCGACGTCGCGCGCGACTGCGAGCCCGCCGTCCGCCTGGACGACGATTCCGGCGGTCGTATGCGGCACGTAGAGGACGACCGCGCTCCCTTCCGCTCCGTCGACGACCTCGCGCACGCGCGGTGTGACGTCCACGAGCTCGGTCTTCCTCGTCGTCTCGACGCGGAGCTCGTGCACCGGCCGATCGTAGTGCGGCGCGTGCGAGACTCGCCCGTTGGCCGAGATCGAACGCGTCGAGCAGGCGATCGAGCCGCGGTACTTGCAGACGGTCGTCGAGGGGTTGGAGTCGTTTCGCTCGCACCCGCTCGGCTTCCGCGTCGCCGGGACGCCGGAGGAGCAGGCGGCGGTCGATTACGTCGCGGACGAGCTGCGCAGGCTCGGGCTCGAGGTAGTCGAGGAGGCCGTGCCGGTCGACGCTTGGCGGTTGCAGGACGCGTTCGTCGAGGCGGCCGGGCGGCGGTACGAGTGCGCGTCGTTCGGCGGTGTCCCGGAGACCGGGCCGCGCGGGGTGAGCGGCGAGCTCGTTCTCGCGGGGCGGGGTGGCCGGCGCGAGCTCGACGGGCTCGACGCGCGCAATCGGATCGTCCTGGTCGATTGGCGTTCCGATGAGCTGTGGCCGTACCACGTGGGGCTCGAGCTGGGGCTGCGCGGAGCGGCGGCGCTCGTCGTCACCTCCTCGGAGGGCGGGCCGTACTACCAGTCGCCCGGAGCGCTCGGCACCTTCGACGGGCTCTGGCACCGCGAGGGGCCGCCGGCGGTGACGATTCGGAAGGAGGACGCGGCGCGGCTGCGGGGGGGCGAGCAGGTGCGGGTCGTGCTCGACGCTCCGCTGACGCGGGGCGCGGCGGCGGCGAACGTCGTCGGCGTGCTGCCGGGGCGACGCGGTGGCGCTCCGTCGGTCGTCGCCGGGCACCACGACGGCTGGTTCGGCGGCGCGTTCGACGACGCGAGCGGCGTCGCCGTGACGCTCGCGCTGGCGCGGGCGTTCGTGGCCTGCGGTGTCCGGCCGCGCCGGCCGATCGCCTTCATCTCGCACACCGCCGAGGAGTACGGCATCGCGGACTCGCGCTACGACTGGTGCTACGGCGCGTGGTACCAGGTCGTCGTCGAGCACCGCGACTGGGGACGGCGCTCGCCTTTCTGCCTCAACGTGGAGGGCTCGGGGTCGCGCGAGCGGTTCACCGTCGACGCGCCCCCGGAGCTCGCGGGGTGGGTGCGGCGGGTGCTGCGGGGCGCTGCGCATGACGAGCTGCTGCCGTACGGCTTCGGCGTGGGGACGCCGAACACGTGGACGGAGATCTGGACCTTCCTGGCCGCAGGTGTCCCGGGCCTGAACGTGTCGACTTTCACGTCGAAGTACGACAGAACCGACTACCACACGCAGTACGACACGTCCGCTTCGGTCGACTTCGACTACCTCGCCCGGCTGACGCGGATCTGCGCGCGCTTCCTGCTCGAGGCCGACGAGCGGATCGACGACCTCCTCGACTACGGCGCCCGCGCGCGCGACCTGCGGAAGCACGGCGTGGATCCGGGCCCGCTCGAGCGTGCGCGGGGGCGTGCCGCGTTCACGGCGATCGGCCGCGGCCTGTACGGACTGGATGCACAGGAGACGGCCGCGTATCCCCACGAGCAGACGGCCCGCGACATCGAGCGGCTCGAGGAGGCGCTGGCGCTGGTGCGGGCCGGCCGGTGGCGCGCGGCCGCTCGGCCGCTCGCGCGCGTGGGCCTGAATCGCCTCTGCGCCGACCTGTCCGAGGAGGCGTTCGCCCGCGAGTGGGCGCGGCGGGGCCGCCACGCGGAGCGCGCGACGTGGGGCGCACAGGGCGACCCAGACGTGGGCCCGAACCTGTGGCCGGAGCTCGCCTCACTACGCGCAGAGCCGGGCGCGCGGGACGTCGGCCCATGGCTCGAGCTGAGCCTCGAGCGGCACCTGGCGCGCTCCCGCCGTGAGCTCGAGCGGCGCGTGGCGAGAATGACCGCCGCCGCGGAAGGCCGGATCTTCCCGCTGCCGAGGCCATGATCTTTCCCAGATCCGCAGACATGGCCGCACCAGCCAGGACAGGGGTCTGACCCCTGCCATGGCCGGAAGCGGCGCGTCCGGCCGGGCCACGGCTGTGGACAAAGCGGCCCAGGACACGGTAGAAGGGGGCGTGACCGCGAGCGGGCTTCGGGTCGTCAGGGTCGAGGGCGACGCGACGGCTCGAGGACGGTGTGCGGGCGAGGCGCTCGGCGACCTCGTGGCGCGCTCGCTCGCCTTCTACCGCGAGTACCTCGGCGGCCGGAACGCCGACCTCGAGCCGTTCCGACGCGCGGCGGAAACCGTGCTCCCGGAGCACATTGCGTGGCTCGACTCCTTCGCGGCCGGTGCCGAGGTCTCCCGCGCCGAGCTCTTCGCGGTCAACGCGCTCGAGGAGCTCGAGCAGCTCGCGCCGGTCGAGCGCTGCTCGACGTTCGCCGCGTTCGGGGAGGGCTGCACGCTCCTCGCCCACAACGAGATGTGGCTCGAGGGCGATCGCGGCAACGTCGCCGTCGTGGTCGAGCAGCCGGACGACGGGCCCGCGATCGCTTCGCCGACCGTCGCGTGCTGCCTCCCCGCCGTGGGCCTGAACGCGCACCGCCTGGCCTTCGGCGTCGACTCGCTGACGGCGCGCGACGACGGCGTCGGCGTTCCGCGCGTCCTCGTCTCGCGCCACGTGCTCGACGCCGCCGACCGTGCCGACGCGATCCGACGCGCGAGCCTCCCCGGCCGCGCCGGAGGCTATGCGTACGTCGTCGCCGCTCCCGGCCAGGCGTTCACGATCGAGACGACCGCCGCCGAAGCGGCGACGCTCGACGGGCCCGCTCCGCACACGAACCACTACCTCGCGCCCGAGCTCGAGTCGCTCGCCGACGAGCGCTCGGAGAGCAGCACCGCGCGCTACGCACACCTGAGCGAGCTGCTCCGCGAGCGGCCGCCGCGCACGCCGGACGACGCGATGGCCATCCTCCGCGACCACGCCTGCAATCCGACGCCGGACGGCGACTCGGTCGTCGTCTTCTCGATGGTCTGCGAGGTCGAGTCGGGCCGGATGTGGGTCGCGCCCGGCCACCCCGCCGAGACCCCCTACGAGGAAGTGGACCTGGCCGGTGTGGTCTAGTCCGCTCCTGTACGAGCGGCTGACGTGGCCCGAGGTGCGGCGCGCCGCCGAGGAGGAGCGCGTGGCTCTGATCCCCGTCGCGACCCTCGAGGACCACGGCCCGCACCTGCCGATCGACACCGACCTGCGGATCACGGCCGAGATCTGCCGCCGCGCCGCCGAGGCCGCGGCCGACGAGACGGTGCTCCTCCCGGCGATCCCGCACGGCTACTCGCCGCACCACATGGACTTCCCCGGCCCGATCACGATCGAATGGGACACGTTCACGCGCTACCTGCTCGACGTCGGGCGGTCACTCGCTCGTCACGGTTTCGCACGCATGCTGTTCGTGAACGGGCACGGCTCGAACCAGAACCTCGTCGAGACCGCCGCGCGACTCGTCATGGTCGAGCATCCGGAAACGCTCGCCGCCGCCTGCTTCTACCTGTCCAGCGCGGACGCGGCCGCGACGATCGCCGAGGTGCGCGAGTCCGACCGCGGCGGAATGGGCCATGCCTGCGAGCTCGAGACGTCGATCTACCTCGCCCTCGACCCGGACGCCGTGGACATGGCCCTCGCGGTCGACGAGGCCGGCTACCCGGCGAGCGAGAACGCCTACATGGACTGGAGCGATGGCCCGCTCAAGCTCATGCCGTGGTGGTCGTCGTTCTCGCGGAGCGGCGTCCAGGGCAGGGCCACGCTGGGCACGGCCGAGAAGGGCGAGCGCTTGCTCGAAGCGGCTGTGGCCGAGATCGCCGGATACATCCGCGACTTGCGCGCGCGGGCATTGCCTCAGCGGCGGGAACCGGTCGCATGATCCCGCTCGTCCGCGCGCACCGCACGCACGCGGAGGCCGGCACCGCGATCGGCGCGGCGACGCGCGACGCGATCCGCCGCAACGCCACTGGAGAGCACCTCGAGCTCGCCGCCCGCTACCGCGCGGTCACGACGGAGCACCTCCCCTGGGTCGTCGACGAGCTCGACGCCGCCGCCCGCGCGGCCGGGGTCGACCCGCTCGCGCTCTTCGCCGCCTCCGTCGAGGAGCTCGAGCCGGAGACGCCGCGCGGCTGCACCGACGTCGTCGTCGGCAGGCTCGTCGCGCACAACAACGACCTCGACGCGGCGGACGAGCAAGACGTGGTCGCGATCGAGTGGCGCGTCGACGGCGAGCCGGCGATCTTCACGCTCGGCATCGGGCCGTGGATCAGCGTCGGCTGGAACGAGGCCGGCCTCTCCGTCACCGGCAACGAGCTCGACCCGAACGACGAGCGGGTCGGCATCCCGCGCCTGCTCCAGGTGCGCGACGTCCTGACCCGGACGACGCTCCAAGACGCAATCGACGCCGTCCTCCACCCCGCGCGCGCCTCCTCGTACAACTGGGTGCTCGCGAGCGCCGAGGGCGCCGTCAACGTCGAGGGCTCGGCCACGGCCGCCGAGGTGCGGGAGCTCGAAGACGCGTTGGTGCATACGAATCACTACGAGGAGCCGCCGATGCAGCGCTATGCGCGCAAGCGCGACCATGGCGGCTCGCGGGCGCGATACGGGCGAGCGCATGAGCTGGCGACGTCCGGAGTGCCGGTCGCGGAGATCCTCCGCGACCACGCGAACGCGCCCGACTCGATCTGTCGGCATGGGGACGGCGTCAAGACCGTGTTCTGGTGCGTCGCGGATGTCCAGGCTCGGCGCGTCGAGTACGGCCGCGGCAACCCGTGCTCCTCCACCACGCAGGTCTACGCCTTCGAATGAAGCTGAAGCCCCTGCCGCCCGGCGGGACGATCGGCGTCCCGGCCCCGGCGAGCCCGTACGAGAACCGTTCCGACGTCCTGCGCGGGATCGAGTGGTGGGAGTCGAAGGGCTACCGCGTGAAGCTGTCCGAGGCCGCGCTCGCGCGCGACGACTACGTCGCCGGCGACGCGCAGCAGCGAGCGCGCGACCTCGAGGCGATGTTCGCCGACCCCGAGGTCGACGTCGTCCAGGCGCTCCAGGGCGGCTACGGCTCCTTCCAGACGCTCCCGCACCTCGACTTCGACGTCGTCGCGCGCAACCCGAAGCCGTTCGTCGGCTTCTCCGACATCACCGCGCTCCACACAGCGCTCCGTCTCCGCACCGGCCTGCCGACGTTCTACGGCGTCGGCCTGACCGGCGTCGGCGACAAGGAGAAGAAGGACTTCACGCGCGACCACCTGCTCGCCGTCCTCGGCGGGGAGGCGACGGGCGAGGTGCCGCGCGACCCCGACGACCCGTACGTCCGCGCTCTCCGCGGCGGTCGCGTCACCGCGCCGCTCGTCGGCGGCTGCCTGTGGCTCCTCCTCCAATCGCTGGGCACGCCGTGGGAGATCGACCTCGACGGGGCCATCTTCTTCTTCGAGGACGTCGACGCGCCGCCCTGGTACGTGGACGGGATGCTGACCCAGCTCCGGCTCGCCGGGAAGCTCGAGAACGTCGTCGGCGTGGTCGTCGGCGAGATGGTGAAGTGCGACTGGCACGAGGGCCGGCCGGAGTGGCCGCGCACCAAGTCGCTCGAGGACGTGCTCGAGGAACACCTTGAACCCCTGCACGTGCCCGTGATATTCAAGCTTCCATTGGGGCACGGGAAACACCTGGCGACCCTTCCTCTCGGCGTCACCTGCACGCTGGACGGCGACGCTCGGGCGCTGACGGTCAACGAGAGCCCGTTCGCGTGAGGCGCGCCGCCCTCGCCCTCCTGCTCGTCCTCGCGCTCGCCGCCGCGGGCTGCGGCGACAGCAAGAAGAGCTCGAGCAAGGGCGGCGTGAAGGAAGGCGGCACGCTGCGGCTCGGCACGAGCTCGCGGATCGACTCCCTGAACCCGTTCGTCGCGTTCAACCAGGACGCCTACACGACGTTCATGTACATCTACCCGTTCCTCGTCCAGTACGACCGGAGCCTCCACTTCGCGCCCGACTTCGCGACGAAGTGGGAGACCTCGGCCGACGGGAAGACGTGGACGTTCCACACGCGGCCGGGCGCGAAGTGGTCGGACGGGAAGCCGCTCACCGCCGCCGACGCGGCGTTCACGATCAACACCGACGTCGCCTACCAGAAGACGACCGCAGCGAACGCCGCCGGCCTCGTCGCCCACATCACGAAGGCGACGGCGCCGGACGCGAACACCCTCGTCGTCCACTACGAGGCACCGGTCGGAAACGTGCTCGGCCAGATGCAGCAGCTCGCGATCCTGCCGAAGCACATCTGGGCCCAGTACATCGCGAACAAGGCCAAGAACCTGAAGAGCTTCCCGAACGGCGCGCCGATCGTCTCCGGCGGCCCGTTCCAGCTGACGAAGTTCAAGAAGGACGAGATCGCGCTCTTCAAGCGCAACCCCAGCTTCTACGGGCCGAAGCCGCACATCGACGGCTTCGGGCTGCGGATGTTCTCGAACGACGACGCGATGATCTCCGCGCTCAAGGCGCACGAGCTCGACGCGCTCGAGACCGTCCCGCCCACCGCGATCGCGACCGTGAAGAAGGCCGGCTTCGTCGTCAACCAGGTGCCGGCGGTGACGGAGAACGACTTCATCTTCAACTCGAACCCGAAGAAGACCTCGCACCGGGAGCTCCTGAGCCCGAAGCTGCGCGAGGCCTTCGAGCACGCGATCGACCGGCAGCAGATCGCGCACGTCGTCTGGCTCGACACGGCCAAGCCGGGCGCGTCGATCATCCCGCCCGCCACCGGCTCCTGGCACGACCCGAACGTGCGGCCCGCCGCCTTCGACATCGCGCTCGCGAACAAGCAGCTCGACGCGCTCGGCTACAAGAAGGGCTCCGGCGGGATCCGCGTCGCCGACGGGCACAAGATGTCCTACGCGGTCATCACGCCGAGCGACCTCACCGGCGTCGACCGCACGTTCCAGATCATCCAGACGGACTTCCGCAAGATCGGCGTGAACCTGACCCAGAAGGCGCTCGACTCGAGCGCGGCCTTCGACGCGATCACCGCGCCGGGCGGGAAGTACCTGAACTTCGACCTCGCGATGTGGGACTGGGTGCCGCTGATCGACCCGGACTTCATGCTCTCGGTCGTCACGTGCGGCCAGTACAACGGCTGGAGCGACACGGGCTACTGCAACAAGGCCTACGACGCCATGTACGCCAAGCAGGGCACGACGCTGAACCAGAACGAGCGGAAGCTGATCGTGTACCAGATGCAGGCGAAGCTGGCCCACGACCGGCCGTACATCTTCCTGAACTACGAGAGCTGGATCAGCGCGCACGCGAAGGGCTGGGACGGCTTCGTCGACTCGCCCCAGGGGCCGTTCAACTCGCTGTCGAAGGAGAGCCTCACCGCGGTTCACAAAGTCGGCTGAGGTAGCGCCGTGAGAGGCGCCGATTACGTCATCAAGCGAACGGGGTTCGCCGTCGTCACGGTTCTCGTCGCCGTGACCCTGAACTTCCTCCTCTTCAGGCTCGCGCCCGGGAGCGCGGTCTCGAACCTGTCACGCGTCCCGCACGCGACGCAGGAGACGCGGCTCGCCCTGAAGCGCCAGTTCGGGCTCGACAAGTCGAAGCCCGAGCAGTACGTCATCTACCTGCGCGAGCTCGTGCACGGGAACCTCGGCATCTCGTTCCAGAACTCGCAGCCGGTCTGGAAGAACCTGAAGAGCGACCTCGCGAACACGATCCCGATGGTGCTGCTCGGGACGGTGTTCTCGATCGTCCTCGGCACGCTCACGGGGGTGATCGCGGCCTGGCGGCGCGGCACCGCGGTCGAGCACGCGACCGTGACGACCGCGCTCGCCTTCTACTCCATGCCGACGCACTGGCTCGCGCTGATGCTCGTGATCCTCTTCGCCGGCTGGTTCCCCTCGGGCGGGATGGTCAACGACTTCCTCATCGACCCGACGTGGTTCCAGCACATCAAGGACGTCCTCTACCACATGACCCTTCCGGCCCTGACCCTCGCGCTCGTCCTCTACGGCCAGTACACGCTGATCGTGCGGTCGGCGATGCTCGAGACGCTCGGCGAGGACTACATCCTCACCGCGCGCGCGAAGGGCCTGCGGCCGTGGACGATCGTGCGGCGGCACGCGCTCCGGAACGCGCTCCTGCCGATCTCGACGCTGATCGCGCTCTCGCTCGGCTACATCGTGGCGGGCGCGATCCTCATCGAGACCGTCTTCTCGTGGCCGGGGATCGGGCGCGGCGTCTACGAGGCGGTGATCGCGCGCGACTACCCGATGCTCCAGGGCGCGTTCCTCGTCCTGACGCTCTCGGTCGTCTTCTTCAACCTCGTCGCCGATCTCATCTACTTCAAGCTCGATCCGAGGATCACGTCGTGAGCGTCGCGCTCCAGGAGCCGGGGCTCGTCGAGGCGCCGCGGCCGGCGCGCCGGCGCGCCGTGTGGCAGGTCGTGCGCCGCCGGCCGTCGGCGGCGATCGGCCTGACCGTCCTGGTCACGATCATCCTCGTCGCGCTACTCGCGCCTTTGATCGCGCCCTACGGCCTGCACGACGAGGTCGGCCCGGTCTTCGGCCACCCGTCCTGGAGCCACCCGCTCGGCCTCGACGACGGCGGCATCGACATGGTGACACTGCTCATGTGGGGTGCGCGGATCTCGCTCGTCGTCGGCTTCGCGGCGACCCTCGTCTCGATGCTCGTCGGCGGCGCTGTGGGCGTCCTCGCCGGCTATTTCGGCCGCTGGGTCGACGTCGTGCTGATGCGGATCACCGACTACTTCATCGCCATCCCGGACGTGCCACTGATGATCGTCGTCGCGGCGATCTGGGGGCCGAGCCTCTTCCACATCGTCATGGTGATCGGCCTCCTGCTCTGGACGTCGACTGCGCGCGTCATCCGCGCGCAGGTGAAGAGCGTGCGCGAGCGCGTGTACGTGCAGCGTGCGCGGTCGATCGGCGCGGGCCACCTGCGGATCATCTTCCGGCACGTCCTCCCGCAGATCGCGCCGCTCCTCATCGCGAACACGGTACTGACGATCGCGGTGGCGATCTTCGACGAGACGGCGCTCTCGTTTCTGGGCCTCGGCGACCCGAGCCGGATCTCGCTCGGCAAGGTGATCCAGAACGCGTTCCAGCGGACGGCGGTGAGCTCAGGCGCATGGTGGGCAATCGTGCCGCCCGGGGCGCTCGTCGCGATCCTGATCCTGAGTTGCAGCCTGATCGGCCAGGCGCTCGAGGACGCGCTGAACCCGCGGCTTCGCGTCGCACACCTCGGGGCCCGGCGGTTCCGCCTGCGGCCGCTCGTCGGCAGAGGCTCCGAGGCGGTATGAGCCTCCTCGAAGCGCGGGGGCTCGAGGTGTGGTTCGACCTCGAGGGCGGCGGCGTGCTCCATGCCGTTCAGGGGGTGAGCTTCGCGCTCGAGCCCGGTGAGCGCCTGGGGCTCGTGGGCGAGTCGGGCTGCGGGAAGACGACGACCGCGCTCGCGCTGCTCGGCTTGCTGCCGCCGAACGCGGAGGTCGCGGGCGAGGTGCTCTTCCGCGGCGAGGACGTCCTGCGCGGCGGCGAGGAGTCGGTGCGCCCGCACCGCTGGACGGACGTGGCGATGGTCTTCCAGGGCGCGATGAACTCGTTCAACCCGGTGCGGAACGTGGGCGCGCAGATCGTCGAGGCGCTCGAGTTCCACGGGGTCGCGCAGGGAGCCGCAGCCCGGGCGCGGACGGGTCGGCTGCTGGAGTCCGTCGGGATCCCGGCCGACCGGGCACGGCGCTTCCCGCACGAGTTCTCGGGCGGGATGAGGCAGCGGGCGGCGATCGCGATGGCTTTGGCGTGCGAGCCGAGCGTGCTCGTGGCCGACGAGCCGACGACCGCGCTCGACGTGATGGTGCAGGCGCAGATCCTCGAGCTCCTGGATGCGCTGTGCCGCGACTTCGGCCTGGCGCTGGTCCTGGTCACGCACGACCTGCCGGTGGTGGCGCAGCTCTGCGACCGCGCGGCGGTGATGTACGCGGGCGAGATCGTCGAGGAGGGGCCGGTCGAGCGGCTCTACCACTCGCCGAGGCACCCGTACACGCGGCTCCTGTTCGCCGCGACGCCTGACCTCTCCGACGACGGCGCGCCCGTGGCGTCGATCCCGGGCGCGCCGCCGCGGCTCGACCGGCCGTTGGTGGGCTGTCCGTTCCGGCCGCGGTGCGACCGCGCGTTCGGTCGGTGTGCCGAGGAGCGACCGCTGCTGCGGCGGGTCGACGGCTCGCGCGCCGCGTGTCACCTGAACGACGTGCCGGGATGAGCCTCGTCGAGGTCGAGGATCTCGTCGTCCGCTACCCGGTGCCGCGCGGGATCGTCGGCACGGTCGCGCGCCGGCCACGGGAGACGGTCCACGCCGTCGACGGCGTCTCGTTCTCGCTCGGGGCCGGCGAGATCCTGGCGCTCGTCGGCGAGTCAGGGTGCGGCAAGACGACGACGGCGCAGACGCTCCTTCGTCTGGTCGAGCCGGAGGCGGGGTCGATCCGCTTCGAGGGCCGCGACGTGACGCGGTTGTCCTCTCGCGAGCTGCGGCCGCTGCGGCGGCGGATGCAGCTCATCTACCAGGACCCGTACGAGTCGCTCGACCCGCGGCTCCGGGTGCGGCAGACGGTGGAGGAGCCGCTCGTGGTGCATCGCGTCGGCGGGGGTCGGGAGGAGCGCGTGCGCCGGGTTCGGGAAGCGCTGGAGCGGGTCGAACTCGTGCCGGCGGAGCTGTTCCTCGACCGCTACCCGCACGAGCTGTCGGGCGGCCAGCGTCAGCGGGTCGCAATCGCCGCGTCGCTCGTGCTGGAGCCGCAGCTGCTGGTCGCCGACGAGCCGGTGTCGATGCTGGACGTGTCCGTGCGAGCCGGGATCCTGCGCCTGCTGGACGGCCTGCGCGAGGGTGGCCTCGGGATCCTGATGATCACGCACGACCTCTCGACCGCGGCGCGCTTCTCCGATCGGATCGCCGTGATGTACCTGGGCCGGATCGTCGAAGAGGGCCCGGCGAGCGAGGTGGTCCGAAACGCGCAGCACCCGTACACGCGAGCGCTCCTGTCGGTGGTCCCGAAGCGAGACCCGCGCGAGCGAATGCGCCCGCAAATCCTGCGCGGAGAGCCGCCCGACGCGGTCCGCATCCCGCCCGGCTGCCGCTTCCACCCACGCTGCCCGCTCGCGATCGACGCCTGCCGCGCGCAAGACCCGCCGCTCGAACGCCCCGCCGCCGCGACGAACGGCTCGCACGTCGCCGCCTGCATCCTCGCCTAGTCGGATCGCGAGAGGAGGCGCCCGCCGGCGATCGTCTCGGCGAACGACAGCCGGTAGCCGCGCAGGACCTCGACCGGTGCCAGCAGCGAGAGCTCGTCCACCGGCGAGTCGAAGAAACGCAGCTCGGCCCGTCCGGACCAGACGTCTCGAACGGCCTGGTCCGAGCTGCCGCCCGTGACCAGCTCCTCGAGGTCCGGCTCCGCGGCGTCCCAGGCGGGGAAGCGGCGGGTGTGGACGAGCGGCGCGGTCATCAGGGCCGGCGCGTCGTCGCGACGCTCGAGCGTCACGGTCGCCTCGACGAGACGGCGGTCGCTGGCCGCGAGCGTGCCGGCGAACCGCCCGCCTCGGCCGACCTCCGGGCTCGCGCGCCCGATCCCGTAGGCGCGCGTGATCGCGATGCTGCCGAGCTTCTTCGGGTAGCCCTGGACGAGCCCGCGGACGAGCGAGAAGTCTTTGTCGACCCAGCAGAACGGGCACCGGACGACGAACTCGTCGTGCCAGGTGCACGCGAGCGCGACGTAGAACTCGCGGTACTGCGACCGGACTGGATCGAGCAGCTCCTCGCCGCCGTCCGTGCACGACTGCCACTCGCCGAAGATCGCAGCTGCGAGGCCGTCGAGCTCGCCGGCGTCGAGGCCCGGCGGGAGGAACGCGTCGAGAGCCGCCGGGTCGGCCCGATACTCGATCACGAGCACGTCGCCGGAGAAGTGCCAGGGCGGGGCCGGCACGAGCGCCGAGACGCCCGTCGGCGAGAGCGGGAGCGTGTAGCCCACCAGGGCTCGCTTCGCCGCGGCGGTCATGCGTCTGTACCTCGGTAGGCGGTGACGATCGCCTCGGCGATACGCGCTCCGGCGTCGGCGAGCACGTCGGCGGAGTAGCCCGAGAAGGAGATCCGCAGCCACGCAGTCGACTCGCCGCCGGGCTCCGCGAACCAGTGCTTCCCCGGCAGGATCCGGACTCCGCGCACCGCCGCCCCCTCCACCACGGAGGCTGCGGTGGCCGGCGGACGCACGCTCACCCAGAGGAAGAGCCCTCCGGCAGGGTCCCTCCAGGCGGCCGCGCCGCAGGCTGCGGCCGGGGCGAGCGCGGCGCGAAGCGCCCGGCACCTCTCCTCGAGCTCGTCCCGGAGACGAGCGACGTGCCGGGCGAAGGCAGGCGAGGAAAGGAGCGTCGGCAGCACGAGCGAGGCCAGGTGCGCGATGCCGCCGCCGCTCCGGAAGAGCGGGTCGACGCTGAAGTCGTCGATCCAGCCTTCCTCGCCGATCAGGAACCCGAGGCGGAGACCTGGGCCGCACAGCTTCGAGAGCGTCCGGACTGCGACCACACCGTCCACGCCTGCGAGGGCGGCGATCGTCGGCGCGGGCCGGTCGCTGAACGAGAGGACGCGATACGGGTCGTCCTCGACGAGCAGGGTCCCGGCCTCCCGCGTGCCGCTGAGCAGGTCGAGGCGCTGGCCGGCGGTCAGCGAGACGCCGGTCGGGTTGTGGCACGTCGGCACGACGTACGCGAAGGCGACGCGCTGACCCCGCGCGGCGAGGCCGGCGGCAGCACGGACGATGTCCTCGCCCGTCGGCGCGGCCAGGTCGTCGCCCACCGGCACCGCTTCCATCCCCCGCCCTCGGAACAGCTCGAGCGCGAGGTTGTAGGTCGTGCGCTGCACGAGCACCGCGTCCCCGGGCCGCGCCATCCGGGTGCAGATTAGGTCGATGCCCTGGGTCGCACCGGCGACCACGAGGACCTGCTCCGCGCGGAAGTCGCCGTCCTCGGTCTCCGAAGCCCACGCCGCGAGCGCCTCGCGGGCGGGCAGCGGCCCGGCGTTGGCGCCGTAGGCGAGCGCGCCGGCGCCGTAGCGGGCGAGCGCGCGATCGAGGTGCCTCCGAACGAGACCGAACGGGAGGAGCGCCGGATCGGGCTGTCCGGGCCCGAGATCGACGAGGTCGCCCGCCTGCTCCTGCGCGATTCCGGCGAGCTCCGGCCTCGCGCCGATCATGCTGAGGGCGTGGCGGAACGCGTCGTGCGGCGGCCCCGCGAGTCGGGAGTCTCCTCGGCCTCGTCCTTCACGCGCCTCGCCACGAGCGCCGGAACCGCCCCCGCTGCTGCGCACGCGGCGGCTGCGAGCCAGAACGCGGCCCGCGGGCCGAGGAACTGCGCGACCGAGCCGACGAGAGGTCCGCTGAAGGGCGAGACGCCCAGGAACGCGACGTAGTAGAGCGACATGACGCGACCGCGGAACTCGTCGGCCGCGTTCAGCTGGAGGGAGCCGGTCGCCGCGGAGAGGAACGACCCGCTCACGATTCCCATGAAGCCGACCACCGCGGCCGCGACGACGATCGTGGGAGCGGCCGCGACTCCCGCCGAGACGATCGCGAATGCCACTGCGAGGAGCCCGACGCGGCGGAGGCTCGGATCGCCTCGCCCGGCCGCGACGATCGCGCCAGCGACCGAGCCGATGCCCAGGACGGACATGACGATGCCGTAGGCGGCGGGGCCGTGGTGGAACGTGTGCGAGACGAGCACGGGAAGCACGACCTGGTAGTTGAGCCCGAACGTGGAGACGAGCCCGACGACGAGGAGCGTCGTCCAGAGCGCCGGCCGCTCCCGCACGTACGCAAGCCCCTCCCGGAGCTGGCCCCGCCGGCGGCCGACCGGCGGCGCGGCGGAGAGCTCATCTCCGTGCATCGCCCGGAGCGCCAGCACGACAAGCGCGTAGGAAGCAGCATTGACGAGGAAGCAGGCCGACACGCCGAACGCCGCGAGGAGGAGGCCGCCGATCGCCGGGCCGACCGCCCGCGCGGCGTTGCTGATCGCCGTGTTCAAGGCGACCGCGTTCGCGACGGACTCCTGTCCGACCATCTGCTTCGTCAGCGTCTGGCGCCCGGGGTTGTCCAGCGAGTTCACGCAGCCGACGAGGAAGGCGGCGACCCAGACCATCCAGATCTGCACCACGTGCCCGAGCGCGAGGCTCGCGAGCGAGGCGGCAAGGAGGCCGTTCGCGGACTGCGTCAAGATCAGGAGACGCCGCGGGTTCCAGCGGTCGACCGTCACGCCGGCGAGCGGACCGAAGAGGAGGAGCGGCGTGAACTGGAGCGCCGTCGTGATGCCGAGCGCGAGGCCGCCTCCGCCGAGGCGGATGACGAGCCAGTTCTCGGCCACGAGCTGGACCCACGTGCCCGACGACGAGAGCGACTGCCCGACGAAGTAGAGACGGTAGTTCCGGTTGCGAAGCGACCGGAAGGTCTGCCTGCGCGGCGCCGCCAGGCTGCTCATGCTCCTCGGGCTGCGGGAGCTTCGAGCTCGACGTCCGCGGGCTCGAGGGCGAGCACGTCGCACCCGGCGTGCGTCCAACCCCCGTCCGCGACGGACGTCGGCAGGCCTGCGCGCTCGTTGGCCTCCTCCAGGAAGGCCCGGGCCTCGTCCCAGCCGGCGTCCTCGCTCGTGATCGGAACCGGTGTGCCGTCGGGGCCGATCAGGCAGGGGACGAGCCCGCACCGCGTGGCGCGGGTGGCCGCGTCGATCTCGACGATCGCGATCCCCGTCCGGCGGGCGAGCGGATGGAAGGGGAAGCTCGGTGAGTCGCGCCTCGGGTAGATCCCGTACTCGCCGAAGCGCAGGGAGAGCTCGCGGTCGGTGAGCCCGTCGACGCCCAGCCCCTTCTTCGCGAGCTCCTCGCGATACCACGGGTCGTCGAAGACGAGATGGCCGAGCCCGTAGAACACGGGCCGAGTGGAGACGTCGGCGCCGCGGAAGAAATGCTGGTGGTGCCCGAGGACGACGTCGGCGCCCGCCGCGAGCAGCTCCTGCGCGAGCATCGTCTCGAAGTCGGTGAGCACCCATGGCCGCGAGTAGTCGCCCCAGTGCGCGCTCGCGACGACGACGTCGGCGGCCTCGCGAGCGGCGCCGGCGGCGGCGCGCAGGCGCGTCATGTCGGCCTCGTTTGGGACGGAGACGATGCTCGGCGGGACGCCGGGGCCGTAGTCGCCCGGGTGGCGCTGCGCGTAGTAGTCCTGGGCGCGAACGGCCGCGAGGCCGGGCAGCGAGCCCTTCGCCTCCGTTCCGACCTTGAGCACGGACGTGAACGCGACGAACGCGACGCGGACGCCGTTCCGCTCGACGAGGAGCGGCTGCCAAGCCTCGTCCGCCGTGTCGCCCGCGCCCACCGGTGCGAGCCCGCGGCCCGTGAGGACGGCGACCGTGTCGGCGAGACCGGCGTAGCCGGCGTCCAGGGCGTGGTTGTTCGCGAGCGAGACGACGTCGAAGGCGTCGAGAGCCGCGGCGTTCGCCGTCGGGACGACGCAGCCGTGGGAGGCGCCGGGACCGGGTTCCTGCGTGTCGGTGAGCGCGCCCTCGAAGTTGCAGAAGGCGATGTCCGCCTCCTCGAGCAGCGGCGCGATCTGCGCGGTCGCCTCCGCCGGATGCTCTCGATTGACGAGCACGTCCCCCGCAGCCGCCAGCAGCAGGCCGCTCACGTGTGCAGCACCGCTGGGTGCTCCGCGTCGAGGAGCGTGCACACGAGGTCGGCGTGCGCGCTCGTGATGCCGCTCTCCGTCAGGTCGAGCGCGCCGACGAGGGGCTGCCAGAGCGAGACCGTCGGGTTCACCTCGATCACGACGGGGCCGTCGCACCCCTCGACGAGGTCGAGCGTCGCCAGCTCGAGGTCGAGCGCGTCCGCCGCCGCGCGTGCGATCGTCTCGAGCTCGTCGTCGAGCAGGGCAGGCTGCCGGTCGTACGGGTGCAACAGGTCCTTCACCTTCCCGCCGGGCGCCGTGCTCAGTCGGTAGTGGCAGGAGACGACGTCGGCGCCGATCACGACGATGCGGACGTCGCGGTCCCGGTTCTCGACGAACCTCTGCGCGCAGACGACGCCGTAGCGCTCGAGCAGGTGCCACACGGCGATCTCCTCCCGCACGCCGAGCAGGCTGCCCTCCTCCGCGAGCTCGCCGCCGAGCCGGATGCGCGTCATGTCGACCGACGCGTGGCCGTAGATCGGCTTCAGCACGACGTCTTGCCAGTCCTCCAGGTACGCCTCGACGTCGGCGAGCGACGACGCCAGGCGCGTCGGCGGCACCGGCACCCCGGCGCGCCGGAGCGCCGCCGCCTGCCAGACCTTGTTCTGGCACCGCTGGATGCTCCACGGGCGGTTGACGACACGGACGTCGCACTCTTCGAGGTAGCCGAGCCAGTCGTACAGGAGCGCGACGTCGCAGCCGGTGTGGCGCGTCAGGACACGCGAGCGGACGACGGCGGCACGAGGAGGATCGACGACGTCCGAGCCGCGGACGAGACGATGCGACTCCGGCGCGGGACGCAGCTCGGCCCAGTCGACGACCTCGGCCTCGAGACCGCGGTCGCGCAACGCCTCCGCGAGCACGCGATCCTCCCAGTCCGGCTGGAGCCGGTCGAGGATCCAGACGTCCGGCCGCTCGCCGACGCTCATGCGCAGAAGCCGCAGTCCGGGTGCCGCGGACGCTCCGTGCTCGTGACCGCGAAGGTCGCGAAGTCGACGGCGACGATGCGCCCGGCGAGCGCGAGCGGCAGACCGACGAGGTGGTGCAGGACGTCGTAGCCGACGAGGCCCGCGACGATCTGGACGCCGAAGCTGAGCGCGGAGGTCGCGGGAATGAGGTCGTGCGCCTCTCGATACCGCGCCACCTCGTACTGGACGGGCGCGCCGTCGCGCAGCCAGAGCTGGTCGCACTCGAAGCAACCGCCGTGGCCGGGGAGCTTGGCCCACGCGCGGCCGATCGCACCGGACACGCCGCCGGCGACGTAGGGAATGCCGGCCGTCCACGTGGCGTCCGTGAGCCACCGGTCGATCGCGACCGTGGGGCGGTCGGCGCCGCCGACGACGGCGTCGGGCCGGAGCTCTTCGACGAGCCGGGCCGCGGCGGCCGCGTCAACCACGCGTGCGCGGTGCGCGTCGATCCGCGACTCGGGATTGATCGCCCCGAGCCGCTCGGCCGCGGCCTCGACCTTCGGGCGGCCGAGGTCACGCGTGTCGTAGAGGCATTGCCGGTTCAGGTTCTGGAGCTCGACCTCGTCGAAGTCGACGAGCGTCAGCCGGCCGCACCCCGCCATCGCGAGCGCGTGCGCGACGGCGGCGCCGAGGCCGCCGACGCCGACGACGAGCGCGTGGCGCGTGGCGAGCGCCGACTGGATCTCCGCCGCAGAGCGCCCGTCCTCGACGGTGGCGCTCCAGCAGTTTAGGTTGCGCGAGTACCGAACCGCTTCCTCCTCGGTCAGGCCCCCAAGGCCGTGCGGATCCGCGTCCTCAAGCGCGCCTGCAGCGTCGAGAGCCGCGACTAGCTCGCGCACCTGCGCCTCGTCGGAGTCGCCGGCGCGGGCCGCCTCGCGCTCGACCGCCTCCAGCTCCTTCGTCCCGTCGAGGAGCCGGAGGAGCCGCAGCGAGGGATGCCCCGGCCGGTCCTGGATGACGACGTCGCTGACCGGGTTCGTCCCGCGCCGAAGGGCGATTCGGTCGGCGCTGATCGGGATCGCGACGACGGTGCTCTTGAGCCGCGGTCGCGAGGGGAGCGTCGCGCGCCGTGTCGTGCTGCTCATCCCCGCGTCCCCGATCCTTGGACGACGACCGGGAGCAGCGTGCCCCGCTTGCCGATGTTGACGACCGCGTCGAGCGACGCCCGGCACTGGAAGCCGACACATCGGCCTCGGAAGACGTACGCGTCGAGCCCGTGCACCATGGAGACCGGCGTCCCCGTCTCGAGATGGGGAACGTCGATCTGCGGCAGCGGGACGTGCTGCTGGACGACGTAGCCGCCGGCGAGGGCGGCCGTGAGCGCGGCCCGCCACTCCTCGTCCGGCACGCGTGCGCCGACGACGACCCCTTCGCCGCGGGTGAGGTTGACCGGCTTCAGGACGAGCTGCTCCCGCTGCGACAGCACGAACTCGGGAAGCGAGACGCGGGCGCCCTCCGGGTCGGTCGTCGTCGTCGCTTCGAAGACGCGCGTCCACGGCACGTGCCGCGCGATCAGCCTCCGCTCGTCGCCGGTGAAGGCGTCGGAGAACCGCGGGTCGCCGAGCAGCGCGAGGATCGCCTTGTCCTCGAGCACCGTGTGCGAAATCAGCGGATTCACGAAGCAGATCTCGTTCCGCGCGGCGACGTCGAGGTAGGGCGCGGCCCCGGGGTCGGAGATCAGCTCGATCTGCTCCGCCTTGTTGTAGGTCAGCGTGACGGGGCGGCCGCTCGGCGTGCGCAGCGTCGACCCCTCGATCTCGAAGGCCGCCGCGTCGACGAGCTCAGCCTCGACGCCGAGGTCATCCAGGCCGCGGACCATCCAGTCGACCTCGTTCGTGAAGCGTCCATTCAGGTTGACGACGGCAGCCGCCTCAGGGGCGTGGCCGAACTGATCCTCGTGCGCCCGCAGGAGCTGCTCGACGAAGAGGTGGAGGTTGTCGACGAGCGGCTGCGGCCCCGGCGTCAGCTCCTCGTAGGCGCCGAACCCTCTCGCCGCCTCCAGCCACAGGCGACCCGCGATGCCGTTCTGGATGATCCCGCCGGGGCTCGCCGTGCCGGTCTCGAAGATCTTGTAGTGGCCGTCGTCGGCGAGGGTGCCGTCGAAGCGGCAGATCTGGACGACCGGCCGGAAGGCCGGCGGTGAGAGGAGCCAGCGCTCGGCGTGCCGGTACGCCGGGAAGAGCCGGCGGACGCGCTCGTCCTCCCAGTAGAGCTCCGCCGCCCGCTCGACGAGGCGGTGCAGCGCCTCGGCCGCCGCGGAGACTGCATGGGCAACGTCCGCCTCCAGGATCCGCGGCTGCAGCGAGACCGGGTACGCCTTCCCCTCGAAGTGGAGCCCTGCGGCGCGGAGCATCTCGTCGAGCTTCCGCTGCTGGAGAGCCGTCGCAGTCGCGTCGACGTGGGTGTCAGCGGCCGAGGACATGGACGCGGCTCAGGTCGGCGACGGCTGACTCGAAGCGCGCGAGGGCCTCCGCGATCGTCTCGCGGTTGCGCGCGAGCGCAATGCGGATCATCGGCGCCCCTTGGGCAGGGTCGCTCCAGTGGAACTGGTTGCAGGGGAGGACGTGGACGCCTCGAGCGCGGAGCGCCGACCGGGCGCGGTCGGCCTCCGCTCCGGAGTCGAAGCGGATCCGAGAGACGCTCACCCGCGCGTCGTGATCGTCGACGACCTCGGCGACCTCCATGGCGCCGACCACGGCGAACGTGTCGGCTCGGTTGTCCGCCACCAGGCGGTGGAGGGCGGCGTAGCCACCTGCCGCGGCGTCGCACGCGAGCTCCTCGACGAGCGCGAGAACCAAAGGCGAGACGGTCAGCAGCACGTCGCTCAGCGCATGCTCGACCGGCGTGCTCAGCGACTCGCTCACTGCGAGCAGGCCGAGCTTGAGCTCCGCCACCGGCCACAGCTTCCCGGTGTCCTCGACGACGACGTACTCCACTCCCGTGCGCTCGAGGACGTCGTACGTGTCGTACTGGGCGCGCACGTCGAAGCCCCGGAACGACGTGTCGAGACAGAGAGTGATTCCCCGCCGCGCCGCCTCGTCCGCCAGCCGGACGAACCCGTCGCGCTCGAGGAGCCAGCCGGTCGGGTTGTTCGGCGTCGTCACCCAGAGGGCGGAGGCGCGCGCCCGGTCGACGGCGTCGAGGTCGCCCGCGTCGAGATCCTCCTCCGAGATCGGCACGAGTTCGTGGTCGACGCGGAGCAGGTCGGGGATGTTGTCGAAGGTCGGGTGGACCAACGCGACCTTCGTGTGCCGTTCGCGCAGGACGCGGCCGACGACCATCGTCGCCACCGACGACGAGTAGACGCTGAAGACGCGGCCTCGGTCGACGGGAGCGGCGTCCTGCCCGAGGCTGTCGAGGAAGCGGCGCTGGGCGCGGCGCTCGAGGGTCTCGAAGTCCTCCTCCTGCGCCTCGGCCAGGAGCGCCGGGAGCCGCTCCGTGATGCTCTGCTGCTCCGGGGTCGGATCCTGGCGCGGATGACCGTCCGCGAGGTTGATGGGAGCATCGATCGCACGCTGCTCCAGCTCAGTCAGGTTCTGCCGCATCGAAGCTGACCGCGTTTGCGACTGGTCGGCCACGGCTGGTCGCTGGTGATACCGCAGGGCCGGAAAAGGTAAACCGCAGGATTGTCTACGGCTTGGTTATGAGGAAAACAGGGGTTTACCGGAGGAGGAAGCCGGTCCCGAGCGGGTCGTCCGGGTCGCGGACGAACTCGGCGCTCCCGGTGCGATAGGCGCTCCCCTCCACCTCGGTGATCACCCCGCCGTCGACCCGCTCGACCACGCGGGCGCGGAACTCGCTCCCCACGATCGAGAGGTGGTGCAGCTCCTTGCCCACCGGCAGGTCGAGCAGCGCCAGCCGCGCGGACGTGCCGGAGCCGCACGGGGAGCGGTCGACCTCGCCGTCCGCGAACACCGTCACGTTCCGCTGCGTCAGCGGCTTGCCCGGCCCCGTCGGCTCCTCCTGCCAGAAGATCACCCCGTAGACGTCGCGCAGCTCCGGCTCGTCCGGATGCACGATCTCGTGCTGAGACTCCAGGTCGCGCTTGATCGCTCGCCCCAGCTCGATCAGACGGGGCAGCTCCGAAGGCTCTACTCGCTCCGGGCACGACGCGTAGAACGCTCCGCCGAAGGCCACGTCGACCTCGCGGCCAGCGGCCCGCAACCCCCGGCCCCACACGAACGACGGCACGTTCCGGAACCGCACTGACCGCACCCTCCCGCCCTCCACCTGCGCCCGCGTCTCCAGCCGGCCCGACGGCACGTCCACCACTACCCGCGGCCCGGGAACCACTCCCGCCTCGATCGCCCACGTCACGAGCGCGATCGTCCCGTGCCCGCACGCGGTCGAGTAGCCCGCGTTGTGGAAGAACACCACGCCGAGGTCGGCGCCCTCGTCGTTCGGCTCGACCACGTGGCAGCCGTACATGTCCGCGTGGCCCCGCGGCTCGTAGACCAGCAGCTGCCGCACCCAGTCCAGCCGCTCGGCGGCGTCGCGCCGCTTCTCCAGCACGGTCGCACCACGTAAAGGCTCCACTCCGCCGACGACGATCCGGAACGGCTCGCCGCCGGTGTGGTAGTCGACGGTCTGGATCACGCGGCGTATCGTGGCAGCCGTGGCATCCGAGACGCTCGACAGCCGCGCGCTCCGCGCCGTCAGCGACGCCGCGGTCGCGATCGCGGCCGAGCACCGGTTCGAGCCCGTCCTCGAGAAGCTCGCCGACGCGGCGCGGCAGCTCGCGGGCGCGCGCTACGCGGCGATCGGCGTCCCCGACGGCGAGGCCGGCTTCTCGCACTTCATCACCTCGGGGATGAGCCAGAGGCAGTACGACGCGATCGGCGACCTCCCGCGCCAACACGGGCTGCTCGGTGCGATGCTCGAGACGCCGCGCAGCCAGCGCTTCCCGAACATCCAGGAGCACCCGCGCTTCGAGGGCTGGCCCGACCCGCACCCGAGCATGCGCTCCTTCCTCGGCGTGCCGATCGTCTCGGCCGGCGAGGTGATCGGGGCCTTCTACCTCACCGACAAGAAGGGCGAGCGCGGCGCCCTCTTCGACGACGCCGACCAGGAGCTGATCGAGACGCTCGCCGGGCACGCGGCGGTCGCGATCCAGAACGCACGCCTGTACGAGCGGAGCCGCGAGCTCACCGTCGTCGAGGAGCGGAACCGGCTCGCGCGCGAGCTCCACGACGCCGTGAACCAGACGCTCTTCAGCGTCTCGCTCACCGCCGACGCGGCCGCCCTCCTCGTCGACTCGGAGCCCGAGCGCGCGAAGCAGCAGCTCGCCGAGGTGCGCGAGCTCGTCCGCGCCGCGATGAACGAGATGCGCTCGCTGATCTTCGAGCTCCGACCCGGCGACGTCGGCTCGGACGGGCTCGCGGTGACGCTCCAAAAGCACGTCGACGTCCTGCGACGCGTGCACGGGGTCGACATCGAGCTCTCACTCGACGGCGTCGAGGTCGAGCCCGAGCTCGAGCGGGAGGTCTTCCGGGTCACGCAGGAGGCGATCGGCAACGCGCTCAAGCACGCTGCGCCCGAGCACGTGCGCGTCGAGGCGCGGCGCGACGGCCGCCGCCTCGTCGTCACCGTCGCGGACGACGGCTCCGGCTTCGACCCGGAGGGGGCGCGGGCGCGGCGGCACCTCGGCCTGATCTCGATGCGCGAGCGGGCGGAGGCGATCGGCGGGGCGCTGCGCGTCCGCTCGAAGCCCGGCGAAGGGACGACGGTCGAGCTGGAGGTCGATGATCCGCGTCCTCATCGCTGACGACCACGCGGTCGTCCGCCAGGGGCTCCGGCTCTTCCTCGACGTGCTCCCCGACGTCGAGGTCGTCGGCGAGGCCGAGGATGGCGGCGCCGCGGTCGCGCTCGCGCGGGAGCTCCGGCCCGACGTCGTCGTGATGGACGTGGTCATGCCGCAGGTCGACGGCGTGGAGGCGACGAAGGCCCTCCACGAGGAGGCGCCGGCCGTGAAGGTGCTCGCGCTCTCGACCTTCGGCGACGAGGACCACGTGCTGCCGACGCTCGCCGCCGGCGCGGTCGGCTTCCTCACGAAGGACACGCGGCCGGAGGAGATCGGCAGGCGATCCGCACCGTCCACCGCGGCGACCCGGTGCTGTGCGCCGAGGCGACGCGCCGCGTCCTGCGCCGCGTGCACGCGAACCGCGACCGGCCCGAGGGCACGGTGACGGTGCTCTTCACCGACATCGTCGACTCGACGCCGCTCGTCGACCGGATCGGCGACGAGCGGGCACGCGAGGTCTTCAAGGAGCACGACCGGCTCGTGCGGGAGGCGCTCGAGCGCACCGGCGGCGTCGAGGTCGAGCGCGAGGGCGACAAGTTCATGCTGGCGTTCGCGAGCGCTCGGGCCGCGCTCCGCTGCGCCGTCGAGATCCAGCGCGCGCTCGCGGCGAGCGACGTCGGCGTGTCGGTGCGCGCCGGTGCGAACACCGGCGACGTGATCGCCGAGGAGCGCGGCTACTTCGGGCGCGCCGTGTTTGTCGCGGCCCGCGTGGCCGAGACGGCCTGCGGCGGCGAGATCCTCGTCTCCGAGATCACGCGCCGCCTCGCGGGCGACGACGCGCTCGAGTTCCGCGAGCGCGGCGCGCACGAGCTGAAGGGGCTCCGCGGGGAGCACAACCTCTTCGAGGCCGTGTGGAACGCGTGACGGTCCTGGTCGCCGACGACCACCCGGTCGTCCGGCAAGGCCTCCGCACCTTCCTCGCGACGCAGGAGGACCTCGACGTCGTGGGCGAGGCGGCGACGTGCACCGAGGCGGCGGAGCGCGCGGCCGAGCTCCAGCCCGACGTCGTGCTCCTCGACCTCGTCATGCCGGGCGGCGACGGGATCGAGGCGGCGCGGAAGATCCGTGAGGCGAGCCCCGAGTCGAAGGTGATCGTGCTCACGAGCTACCCGGACGACGCGACCGTGCTGCCGGCGCTCGAGGCTGGCGCGGCCGGCTACCTTTTGAAGGACGTCGAGCCGCAGGAGCTCGCGGACGGCGTCCGCCGCGTGCACCGCGGCGAGAGCCTGCTCCACCCGGCGGTCGCGCCGCGCGTGATCCGCGAGGCGGTCGGGCCCGGCACGGCGGCGCGCGAGGCGCTCACGCCGCGCGAGCTCGACGTCCTGCGCCTCCTCGCACGCGGCCTTCCGAACAAGCTGATCGCGCGCGAGCTCGGGATCGCCGAGCGCACGGTGAAGACGCACGTTTCCAGCATCTTCGCGAAGCTCGGCGTCACCGACCGGACACAGGCCGCGCTCTACGCCGTACGGGAGGGTCTTACGAACGCATAGGAGGGCCGGGCTCGACGCCGAACGAGCCACCCAGGTCCGTATCAGAGAGCGGGCGAAGCCTCTCCCCGCGCCTGCTCGTCTGCGGCGGGCCAAGGTGGGCGGCCGGTGAGCCGCAGTCCGCCGCCGCCCACCGCCTCTACTTCGGCCCGCTCCGGGTCCTACCGCACGATGATCCAGACCGCGGCCCAGAAGGCGGCCAGGCCGATTGCCCAGGTCGCCAGGAGCCTGGGGATCCGGAACACGCCACGGTCGCTCCGACGCAGCCGCATGACTAGGCCGCGCACCGAGGGGCCGTGCGCGTCGAGCGGGACGATCTCGAGCATCGGCGGCGGCGGCCGGTGCCCGTTTGCGCGCTGGGGCGGGGCCTCGTCCTCGGCCAGCGGCTCGAGGAGGCGGTCGAGCGCCTCCTCGAGAGCCCGCTGCTCCTCGCCGTGCGTCAGGCCTCCTGACCGTTCGAGCCGGTCTCGACCTGAGCCGGCTGCGCGACCTGCCGCTGCAACGCCTCGTCGAGCCCGGCGGGCTGCGACGGCGCCGGCTCGACGAGCTCCACGAGCGCGTCCGAGCCGACCAGCACGTCCAGGCGGCCGGCGAGCTCGCGCAGGCCGGTGACGAGCTTCCGGAGCCGCTCCTCGGTTCGCTCCACGTGCGAATCGAGTGCCTGCTGCCGCTCCTCCGCTGCGCGAGCGCGCTCCCGGGCCTGCCGCTCGGCGCGGGCGAGCGTCTCGGCCGCTGCCTCGTCGGCCTCCTGCTGCTTCTTCTCCGCGTACGCGTCGGCGCGGGTTCGGACGTCCTCCGCCGCGGCGAACGCGGCCGAGCGCTTCTGAGTCGTCTCCGCCTCGATCTCGCCGGCCTTCTCCCGCGCCTGGGCGAGCGTCTGCTCCGCCTCGGCCGTGGCCCGCTCGAGCACCCCGGCTGCCTCGCGGCGCGCGTCTCCCTGGATCTTCTCGGCGGCTTCCCCCGCCGTCGCGAGGACGGTCGCGACGTGCTGGCCGAGCTCCGCGAAGCCGCCGTCACCGGCCTCGGGTGCGGGCGCCTCCGCGGCGGGCGCCTCGACCTGCTCGGCGCCGCCCTCCTCTCGCTCGTTCAACCTTCTCCGCATGTGAGCTCCTCCTTCAGGAGTCTGGGCGCCAGCGTGAGCTAGACGCGGCGGGCGTTTGGTCTGGACTGCCGAGAGCACGACGAGGAGCATCGCGCCCGAGCCGAGGGCGACCCAGATGATCCCGGCGCGCCGCGGGGCATCGGGCGACGTAGCCTGAGCGGACCCCTCCGCCCGCAGCGGCTGGAGCGGACCGCCGCCGGGCGGGCCCGCGGCCCGCGCGGGCGCGCACGAGCCCACGGTCGCGAGCGCCGCAACCGTAAGCAAAGGCCGCATCCACGTCACCCTCCACTCCCCTCGCTTCCTTGCTCTCAAGTCGGGAAGATATGGGATTCAGCAGGTAATGACTAGTACCAACGGACGAGGCCGAGCTCGGTCGAAGAGCCGAGGCGCGCGGGCTCGCCCAGGCGTACAGTCGCGGCATGGCGAGCCTAGTCCGTGCGACCTCCCTCGACGAGCTCCGCTCGGCCGGCCGGCTCGTCGTCCACCTCGACGGGCACACCCTCGCACTCTTCCTCGACGGCGACGCCGTCCACGCCTGCGACAACCGCTGCCCGCACATGGGCTTCCCGCTCCACCGCGGGACGATCAAGGACGGGATCCTCACCTGCCACTGGCACCACGCGCGCTTCGACCTCGGCAGCGGCGGCACGTTCGACCAGTGGGCCGACGACCTGCGGAGCTACGCGGTCGAGGTGCGCGACGGCGACGTGCTCGTCGACCTCGCACCGCGCCGCGATCCGGTCGAGCACCAGCGCAAGCGGCTCCGCGACGGCCTGGAGCGGAACATCTCGCTCGTCGTCGCGAAGGCGGTCGTGACGCTCGCCGACGCCGGCGTCGAGCCGGCCGAGCCGTACGCGATCGGCCTCGACTTCGGCGTCCGCAACCGCCGTGGCGGCTGGGGACAGGGCCTGACGATGCTGACGTGCTTCCAGAACATGCTGCCCGCGCTCGAGCAGGAGGACCGGAAGGCGGGGCTCTACCACGGGCTCGCGGCCGTCGCCGTCGACTCGGACGGCGAGCCGCCGCGCTTCCAGATCGAGCCGCTCCCGGACGACGCGCCGATCGCGTCGCTGAAGGCGTGGTTCCGCCAGTTCGTCGAGGTGCGCGACGCCGAGGGCGCGGAGCGCTGCCTCGTCTCGGCGGTGCGCGCGGGCGGCGGGACGGCGGAGCTCGCGGACATGCTCTTCGCGGCCGCGACCGACCACCGCTACATCCGGACCGGCCACGTCCTCGACTTCACGAACAAGGCTTTGGAGGGGCTCGACGTCGCCGGCTGGGAGCGGGCCGAGCCGGTGCTCGCGAGCCTCGCGGCCGAGTACGCGGGCGCGGAGCGGATGGAGGAGGCGAACGAGTGGCGGCACCCGGTCGACCTCGTCGCGATCCTCGAAGCCGCGTTCGAGGAGCTGCCGGGCGCGTCTGGGCCAGGGACGTGGGACGCGCGGGACGAGCTCGTCCAGGTCGTGCTCGGCGAGGACCCGCAGGCGATCGCGGACGCGCTGCTTGCCGCGCTGCGGGAGGGTGCCACCGCGGACGCTCTCGCCGGCGCCGTCTCGTACGCAGCCGTGCTCCGGATCGCGCGCTTCCCGACCTCGAACGAGTTCGGCGACTGGGACACCGCGCTGCACACGTTCACGTTCGCGAGCGCCGTCCAGCAAGGGCTGCGGCGCGCGCCGTCGCCCGAGCTCCTGCGCGGCGTCTTCGACGCGGCGATGAGCGTCTACCTCGACCGCTTCCTGAACGTCCCCGCGGTGCGGCTGCCGGAGGCCGACGGCGCCACCGCCCGGCCCGAGGAGCTCCTCGAGGAGCTGCCTCTGCTGCTCGACCGGCAGCAGCGCGTGAACGAGGCCGGAGCGCTCGTCGCGTCATACCTCGGCACGGGCGGCGACGACGCGCGACTGCTCGCCGCGCTCGGCGCGGGCCTCGTCCGCGAGGACCGCGACTTCCACACCATCCAGTGCGTCGAGGCGGCGTTCCGCCGGTACGCGGACCTGCGCGGCACCAAGGCGGGGATGCACGTGCTCGTCGCCGCGGCGCGCTACCTCGCGGCGCATGCGCCGACGATGCGCGCGGAGCGCCAGACACTCGACATCGCGCGCCGCCTCCAGCGCGGCGAGCGGCTCTACGAGGACGTCGCGTAGGCAGGCAAGGCGGCGCCGACGCGCTTTGCCAGCGTCCGCACGTGCTCGGGCGAAAGCGGCCCCGGTGCAGCCAGACGCTTGCCGAGACTCTGCGGCCACTCGACCCAGACAACGTCGAAACGGAGCGGCTTCGCGAACAGCGACCACTCCGCCGCGACGAAGCACACGACCGGCGTGATCCGGAGCTCGAACTCGGCTATCGTCGGCTCGCCCAGAGTTGCACGAACCGCCGCGACCTGCCTGGCCATGCCGGTGACGAGCTTCGCGCAGTTCCGGCCGCCGACGTAGAGGCGCTCGTCGCTCGAGAACCAGCCGCCCTTGTCGATCCTCCGCACCTTGCCGGCGTAGTTCTTCGCGTCGATCACGAAGACGCCGTTTGCGGTGACCGCGATGTGGTCGATGTTCGCGCGCGACCCCGGAATCCGCCGGTCGTGGAGGACGACGATCCTCTCGTCGTCGTGGAGCGTCTCGAGAAACGCGCCGAGCCGCTCCTCGCCTCGACCTCCCTGACCCCACGCAAGCGTCGACTGCGGGTCGCTCGTGACGCGAAGGTACAGGCCGCCGAGCCGGCCGAATCGTTCCTTGGCGCGTGCCTCCCGCGCGTCGTGCAGGCGCTCGTACCGCCGCAGCGACGACGCACCCGCGGTGCCTCGTTCGAACGGCTTCGCCGTGCATTCGACGCAGGTCGCCGTTCGTGCTGCGCGATCCCAGACCGCCTCCGTGCCCGGCACGAGCTCGCGACCGCACTCCGAGCAGACGGCGGCATACCGCAGGTGAATGAGTCGCGCTTCGGTCACCGCATGGTGATCGCAGCCGAGGCGCGCGTCGCGCCGCCGTTCCCGTCGGAGACGACGACCGCCACCCGGTGCGGCCCGCGGCGGCGGAGGCGAACCGAGACGTGGCCGGCTCGTCCGCGGAGAACACGGCCGTCCAGCCGCCAGCGGTAGGTCAGCGCATCGCCGTCGCGATCGCTCGCGCGGGCTGCGAACGTGACGCGGGCACCGCGACGCGCCCGGTGCGGGCCACGGAGGCGGACAGCGGGAGGCGTGTCGGGGAGCACCATCGGCGCCGAGTAGGTCGGAGCCGACTGCCCCCACTGGTCGTCCACGACGGCCGCATAGCGGTACGTGCGGTGGCCCGGCGGCTCGAGCTCGGCGCACGGGGTCGCGAGGGCGCCGCGGCAGACCTGGACGCCGTCGGAGAGCGCGAACGGGTCGGCCCCCTCGTGCCGGTACACGACGGCGTCCTGGATGCGCGGGTCCGCGTCCGGCGCGAGCCCGACGTGCACGACGCTGCCAGTGACCGACGGGGTCACCGAGCCGAGCGCCGCCGGCCGTGTCAGGTCGGCGAGCGCGTTCCGCATGAATTGCTGGAGGCGAGGATCGGCGGGATACGCGTGGCCCTCCTCCTCGGTGGCGAAGTTGTCGAGGCCCCACGCGAACTGGAGCGAGCCGGACGCAAAGACGCGCGCGCCCGACGGCGCCGTGTACTTCACCGCCTTGGCGCTACCCGAGGGGCCCGTGTACCAAAAGAGGATCTGGAGCGTCGGCTGCGCGCACCCCGAGGGCGGGGTGTCCGGCACGTCGTCCCACTCGCGGCCGACGAGGTCGGGCAGCACGCTCGAGGTATCGAAGCCCGTGCCGGCGAACCAGGGGTCGGAGAGGGCGGGCCCGTTGACGCGGTAGTCGAGGTTCGAGTCGGTTGCATGCCGGAAGCCGCCCTGGTGCATGACGCCCTCGAGCTGGCACTCCGGCCGGTTGAGGTCACGGAAGAGGATCGTCTTGAGCGCGGGATCGGCGATCGGATCGGACGGCGACTTGTAGCCGACCAGGGTCTGCGTTCCGTCCTGGTAGCGCACCTGCCAGTAGCCGGCGTTCGCGCCCATGAAGGCCAGGTTCGTGCCGTGGTCGCGCGCGGCGTCGAAGCCATCGCGCATCTCCTTCGTCCAGTACTCGTCGTGCCCGGAGATCATGACGAGCTGGTGGTCGAGCAGGCTCGCCGGGTTCAGGTGCGTGTCCACGTCGGTCTGGTACGACAGGTCGTAGCCCTCGCGCTCGAGGAAGCGGATGAGCGGCACCTCCCACACGATCGGCCACTGCCCGAGGGGGGCGATGGGCCGGTCGAACGAGACCATGTACGCACGCTTACCGCCGGTCGAGTTGATCTCGTACAGGCTCTTCCCGCCCCACTGGTTGTAGGCCTGCCAGGTGTTCACCGGCACCTGGACGAGGATCGTCGAGCGCTGGGTGGGCGGGGGCCGGACGACGAAGAACACGGTCGAGGCCTGGCCGCGGTAGGGACCGTTCGTCAGGACGAGGTTCGCGACGTAGTAGCCGCTGACGGCGTCGGCGGGCATGGGGAACGTGTCCGTGACGGGCCAGCCGGCGACGGTCTCGCCGTTTCCGTCCGGGCCTGGATGGGGTCGGGCTGTACCGGCCTCGTCCGTCGCGCAGCCCGGGACGCAGCCGATGAGCCGGCCGCCGGCGCCGCCGTACCAGCCGAGGCGGTAGATCTCGACGCGGTAGCTGGCGGCCGGCGACGTGGAGACGTGGAGCTCGACGTTCTCCCCCGGCAGGAAGCTCATCTGGGATGGGTAGCCCTCGATGCTCGGGGGCGGCGCCTGCGACACGTACCAAGCGGTCGTGCCCGGGAGCGCGTTCTCGGTCTGGATCGGGTTCGCCGCGAAGGCGGGGCTCGGTACGAAGAGGGCGAGTGCGACCACCGCAAGCTTGCGCACCTCTGGGAGCATAGGCCGCTCACGTTGACAAAACGTTAAGGCTGCGTACGAGGATGTGGCGGCTCGCGCCAGGTTAGGGTTGCCGCGATGGCCGCGAGGATGGCGACCGCGCTTCTTGCCAGCCTCCTCGTGGCCGGCGGTGCGCACGCGGCGGCGCCCCGCGCCAACGACGGCGACTGGCTCTCCTACGGGCACGACGGCCGCCTCGACAACGCCGTCGTCTCGCCGACGCTGCGGCCCTCCACCGTGCCCCACCTCCGCGAGCGGTGGCGCGCGCAGCTCGACGGCACCGTCGTCGCCTCGCCGCTCTTCGCCGGCGGCGTCCTCTACGTCGCCACGCAGGCCGGCTCCGTCTACGCGCTCGCAGCCGCCGACGGACACGTGCTGTGGCAGCAGACGACCGGGACGACGCTCGCGTGCGGCGACTTCCCGTTCGGCATCTCGTCCACGGGCGCGATCGACAGGGCGCGCGGCCTCCTCTACGAGATCGGCGCGGACGGCAAGCTGCACGCCTTCGCTCTCGCGTCGGGCGCCGAGGCCCCGAGCTTCCCGGTCGACCTGATTCCCTCGCCCGCGACGCAGTACGTGTGGGGCGGCCTGCGGATCGTGGGCGGCCGCCTCTACGTGCCGTTCGCGACCTACTGCGACGAGATCCTCCCCGGCGACGCCCTCGCCGACGGCGGCATCTACGGCGTCGACCTCTCGAATCCGGCCAGCCACACGACGTTCGACGCCGTGCCTGGCGACGGGAACGGCGGCGGGGTCTGGGGCTACGGCGGCGTCTCGGCCGAGCTCGACGGCAGCTTCCTATACGCGGGCGTCGGGAACTCGCACGTCTTCGACGAGGGCTGCAGCTGCGACCTCGACGACGTGCTCTACGGCGACCGGCTCGTGAAGCTGACGCCGGATCTCCAGGTCGCCCAGTCGAACTATCCGCCGGGGATCGACCCGCAGGGCGACCAGGACTTCGGCTCCGCGCCGCTCCTCTTCCAGCCGGACGGCTGCCCGCCGCTCGCGGCCGCGAACAACAAGGACGGGCTCCTGTACGTCTGGGACCGGACGAACATCGCCGCCGGGCCGCGGACGAGCTTCATCGTCTCGGACGGCGTGGCGGCGTTCGTCGGCCAGCCGAGCTGGTCGAGCCGGCTCCAGACGCTCTTCGACGCCGAGGCCCGGGTGCCGAAGACGGGCGACAAGGTCGGGGACGGGATCGTCGCCCTCAAGGCGACCTACACGGGCTGCCGCTTCCTCGAGCTCTGGCGGACCGCGATCGGCAGCCGGAACCAGGCGCCGCCGCTCGTCGTCGGCGACGTCGTCTTCGCGGGCGGGGGCACTGAGGGGCTGTACGCGCTCGACGGACGGACGGGCGCGGTGCTCTGGAGCGCGCCGACGGACGGCGAGACGACCTACAGCCCGCTGATCGAGGCGCGGCGGACGCTCTACGCACCGGTCGGCGACGGCGTTCGCGCCTACTCGCTCGGGCCATAGAGAACTCTCCAGCTGGTCGACAGGCAGAGCCCGCGCATCCGGATGGTCGGCGCCGCCAGCGGCGCCTCAGCGTGCCGTGAGCGCGAGCCGGGTGACCGCGCTGCGGTTCCCGGCCGCGTCGACCGCGCGCACGCGCAACACGTGCGGGCCCGCCGCGAGGCGGAGGGAGAAGCGCGCCGCGCACGGGCGCAACGGCGCCGCGTCGACGCCACAGAGGAAGCGGAGGGCCGCCGCGGGCGTGAACGCGTCCGTTGCCGAGAGACGGTAGACAGCGACCCGGCCCCCGCGGACGACGAGCGAGCCGCGCACGACCGGTGGCCGCGGCGCGGCCGAATCGGACCTGGCCGCGAAGGTCACGTCCCCGACCGACCAGGCCGCGGCCGCCGAGGCGTTCGACGACGCCACCGACGCCGAGACCGCCACGTCGTCGCGCTGGGTGGCGACGGCCGCCTTGTCGAGGTAGGCCGGGCGCGAGAAGGTCTTCCCGCCGTCGAGCGAGTGGGCGTGCTCGACGTCGACGATGCCCGTGTCGGCGTCGCGGGCCTGGTCGAGGAAGACGAGGTCGATCCGGCCGTCCGGCGCCGCGGCCATGTCGGGTCCGTACTGGTCCCGGTCGGTCGAGCGCGGAAGGGGCGCGAGCGTCTTCGGCGCCGTCCAGCGCCGGCCGGCGTCGGCCGAGCGGGCGAACGAGATCCGCGCCGGATCCGGGAACGCGCCCGCGCTCCAAGCGGCGGCGACGTGGCCCTTGGACGGAGCGGCGAGCGCGATGGCCGGGTAGCGGTTGCCGCAGTCGTCGTTCGGGCCGCAGCCGCTCGGAGCGCGGGCGACGATACGCGCGGTCCCGAACGTGCGCCCGTCCGGCGACACTGCGACGACGACGCTCGCCGTCCCGCTGCCTGCATCGAGGTCGACGCCGCTCCCGTCGACCCAGCCGACGTAGAGCCTGCCGGCGGTGTCGAGGGCGAGCGCGGCCCTGCTCCCGGCCGCGTTCTGCGCCGGCGGACTCACGGCGACGGGCGCCGCGAACGTACCGCCGCGAGAGGTCACGACCGCGACGGACGCGTGCTGCTCGTCCTCGTCGTAGCGCTGGAAGCTGACGACCACGCGGCCCCGGCCGGCGACGATGCTCGGCTCGTGGTCGCCGCCACCCGCCGCGTCGGGATCGAGGAGCACCGGCGCGCCGAAGGTCGCGCCCCCGTTGGCCGAGCGCACGAGCTCGATCTGCGCGAAGCCCGTGAGCCGCGCGGCCTCGTAGGCGACGTACACCGTGCGGCCCGAGCCAAACGCCACGACCGGGTTCCGACAGAGGCTCCCGCCCATGGGAAGAGCGTGGCTCACCCAAGTCGCGCCTCCGTTCGCAGAGACGGCGACCGAGCACGTGCCGCGCCGGTCGTCCCAGTAGGCGATCGCGAGGTGAGCGGGCGCGCGCGGGTCGCGCGCAAGGCCGCCTTCCTGGACCGCGCCGCCGGTCTTCGTCACGGCGACGTTCGGCGGCGGCGCCGCGGCAGCGACACCGGCGACGAGGAGGGCGGCTAAGGCACGGCTCACGCGCGGGCGAGCATACGCGCCTAGGTCCCGCGGGCCGCGGCCCGCCACCAGCGCGGGTTCCAGACTCGCGCGAACGGCACGTAGCGCGCGAGCTCGGGGACGCCGAGCCAGAAGCGGACCGCGCGCTGGTGCTCGGCCCGCGTGACCGGGTGGTCGCGGAGCGGCCAGAGCTCGGCCGACCGGTAGAAGTCGTAGATGTGCGGCGCGAGCGTCGGGTCGGTCCGGAAGACCGAGCGGCGGGCGGCGACGATCCAGGCCCGGCGGCCGGCGGGCGTGTAGACGTACGTGTAGCCGTCGAGAAGGCCGCGGACGATCCGGCCGACGAGCACAGGGTGCTTGTCCGCCCAGCTCTGCGAGACGACCCAGACCGACGCCGCGGAGCGCGGCTCGAGCTCCCGCAGCCGTGCGAGGACGACCACGCCGAGCCCGCGCGCACGCAGCCGCTCGTAGTCGGGCTCGTCGAGGACGGCGGCGTCGAGGCGGCCCGCGGCGAGCGACGCGGCCCGGGCCGACGACTCGGCGACCGGGCTCAGCTTGACGTCGGCGGTCGGCACTCCCGCCCGCGCCAGCGCGACGCGGACGAGCGTGTCGCCGTCGAGCCCCTGCACGTCGAAGGCGACACGCCGCCCGCGGAGCGCCGCGACCGAGTCGATGCCCGGGCGTGCGACGAGCAGGAAGTCCGAGGCCATGTTCTGGCCCAGAACGACGCGGACGTGTGCGCCCTCGTCGACGGCGCGGATCGCCGTGGAATAGGGCACCGTGGCAAGCTGGACCTCGCCGCGGACGAGCGCGACCACGACGTTCGCGACCCCGCCGAGCTGCCGCACGTGGACGGCGATCCCCTTCCGGCGCAGGCCCGCGAACGCGATCCGGTCGGCGACGTCGGCCGCGTCGTAGGCGAACGGGTAGCCGACGTCGACCGCGGGTTGCGGCGGGGAGGTACGCGCTTGCGACCCGTGTCCGCAGCCCGACAGGAGGACGGCCGCAGCGGTGAGCGCGAGAACGGGCAGGCGAGCTCGGAACACCGACGGGATGAGTCTACGAGCTGGCTTGCCGCGGCCTTGCGGCAGCGACGACGTCGAGGACGTGCTCCTCGGCGCCCGTGCCGACCAGGTCGACGAGCCTGCGCCCGCCGACGAGGCCGGCGCGCCGGTTGAGCACCTCGTCGAGCTCCCGGTCGTCGAGGCCCGCCTCGCGCGCCGTCCGGATCAGCCGCTCGACGAACGGCAGCGGCCGGCCGTTCTCGTCGAACTGCCAGGCCGGGTAGAGGTAGTCCTGCTCGCCCGGGCGACGGATGGCGTAGAGCTGACCGCCGCGGCGCATCGCGTCGATCCGGCCGGACTGCGTGCCGAGCTTCGCGGCGAGCCAGGACGTGGTGAGCGCGCGATCCTGCACGCGGTCATTCTCTCGGTTCTTTGCGCGGACGGCACGGAAAGCCGCAGAATCGTCCGGTGCGAATCAGGCGTCCGCTCTCCTCCCGCGACCACGACGCCGGCGTGCGCCGGATCCTCGTCGCGACCGACCGCTCGCAAAGCGCCGAGCGGGCCGTCCGCTGGGCGGCCGACATGGCGCAGCGGTACGAGGCCGAGCTCCTCGTTCTCCAGGTCGTCGCCGAACGGGGAGCGGAGGCGCTTTCCGAGCTCACGGGGTACGCGGACTCGCTCGGCGCCCGCGCGCTCGTCGAGATCGCCGAGGACCCATCCGACGGCATCTGCCGGGCGGCGGCGCAGGAGAAGGTCGACGTGCTCGTCGTCGGGAACGTCGGGATGAGCGGCCGGCGCGAGTTCCTGCTCGGCAACGTGCCGAACCGCGTCTCGCACAACGCGCCCTGCACCGTCGTGATCGTCAACACCGCGGGCGGCGAGCGGCGGTGACCGTCGAGGGCCCGCTCCTCGGCCGGGCGACCCGGATCGCGCGCGTGCTCGCGAAGCACGGGCTCGAGGACCGGCGTTCGGAGGCATCGACGCGCGAGCGAGCGCAGCGGCTGCGAGCGGCGATGGAGGAGCTCGGCCCGACCTTCGCCAAGCTCGGCCAGATCCTCTCGACCCGCCCCGACCTCCTGCCGCCGGAGGTCGTCGAGGAGCTCGCGTCGCTCCAGGACCGCGTCCAACCGCTCCCGGAGGCGGAGGTCGTGGCCGTGATGGAGGAGGAGCTCCGCGTGCCGTGGGAGGACGTCTTCGCGGAGATCGACCCGGAGCCGCTCGCCGCCGGCACGATCGCGCAGGTGCACGCGGCACGGCTCGAGACCGGCGAGCGCGTCGTCGTGAAGGTGCAGCGGCCGACTGCGCGCGACGAGATCATGCGCGACCTCGGCCTGCTCCGGCTCTTCGCCGAGAAGGCCGGCAACCGGCCCGCGTACCGCGACCTCCTCGACCTGCCGCTCGTCGTCGAGCACCTCTCCGCCTCGCTCGAGCGCGAGCTCGACTTCCGCCAGGAGGCGGCGAACATCGAGAAGGTCGGCCGGATCATCGCGCCCTACCGGCGGCTCGGGGTGCCGCGCGTGCACGAGCGGCTGTCGACCGCGCGGCTGCTCGTGCTCGACGAGATCGGCGGCGTGCCGGTGCGCGAGGCGCCCGCCGGCGAGGCTCGGCTGGCCGCCGCGCGCGAGCTCCTCGACGCGTACTACCTCCAGATCCTCGGCGAGGGCTTCTTCCATGCGGACCCGCATCCCGGGAACCTGCGCTGGTGGGAGGACCGGATCTGGTTCCTCGACTTCGGCATGGTCGGCGAGGTCGAGCCGCGCGTGCGGGCGCTCGTCCTGCTCATCCTGCTCGCCTTCTGGCGCGAGGACGCGGCGTTTTTGGGCGAGCTGCTGGTGATCCTCGCCGGCGACGACGCCCCGTCCGACGTGGACATGGCTGCGCTCGAGGACGACCTGGCCCGCTTCGTCGCCCGCTTCCGCGTCGGCTCGCTCCGCGACCTCCAGCTCGGGCCGATGCTCGAGGGCCTGATGGAGATCGCGCTGCGCTACGGCATCCGCGCCCCCGCCTCGCTCGCCCTCGCCGGGAAGGCGTTCGCGCAGGTGCAGCTGACCGTCGCGGAGCTCGACCCGACGCTCGACCCGTTCGCCGTCTTCAACCGCCGCGTCGTGCGCGGGCTCGTCGACCAGGCGCTCGGCGGGCTCAACCCGCAGCAGGCGCTCTACGAGGCGCAGAAGCTCCGGCTGCGGCTGACCCGGCTCGTCGACGCCTTCGAGCGCGTGACGGGCGCGCGCCCGGGCCCGCGGCTCGAGGTGCACTTCCGGGGGACGCAGCCGCTGGAGCGGCGGCTCGACCTGCTCGCGCGCCGGCTCGCGCTGGCGGGGACGACGGGAGCGGCGATCATCGCCTCGGGCGTCACCGCCGCCTCGAGCCACGCCGCCTCGTGGGTGCCGACGACCTTCGGCGTCGTCGCGGGCGTCTTCGGCGCGCTGCTCCTGATGGACGTGCTGCGGCGCAGCCGGTAGGGCAATGGTTACGGCGCGCGGTCGGCTTCGAGCAGATCCTCGAGGTGGCCGAGGTTCGCCACGAGCTCCCTCGACGTCATCCGCGCGAACACGGGCTCGGCCAGCTTGAAGAGGCCATGCGCATCCAGCTCGCCGCTCACGGTGAACCTCGTTCCGGCGTCGACCGGCTCGAGGAGGTAGCGACCGCTCAGCGGGACCGGGCCCGAGACACCCTTGATCGCGGACGTCCTCCATGGCTCGAACTCCGTCACCTCCCAGGCCAGCTCGATCTTGAGGCCGAGGAACTGCCGAACTTCGCGCACCCTGGTGCCGATCCCCATCGGCCCGTCGGTGAGCTGCTCCGACTCGACAAGGGTCGTCTGCCAGAGCCGGTCGTTCGCGACGTCGTGGACGAACTCCCAGACCTCTTCGACCGGCCGGCCGATCACGATGCTGCGCTCGATCTTCGTCATGTCGAGCTCCTTTCGCTCTTCCGCCTCAGACGCTAGCTCCTCCTCGAGGAGGAGCGCCGCTTCGTCCTCCCAGCCGAGGCGGTGCGCAGACCCGTGGAGTACCTTCAAGAGCGGAATGAGGCACAAGCTTTGGGGGCTCACGCGCCGCTACTGGTTCGACGCCCTGATCGTCGCCGGCGTCGGCCTCGGCATCGCCGAATCGACGATCCGGCAGAACGACCGGGGCGGACCGCAAGGCCCACTGTGGTTCGACGTGCTGGCGATCCTCGCCGTCGTGCTGCCCCTCTTCGTGCGACGTCGCCTACCGTTCGCGGCACCCACGGCGGTGGGCATCGCCGTCGGCGCGAGCTCGTTCGTCGACCGAAGCTTCGTGCACGAGCTCATTCCGCCCCTGGCCGGGTTCGCGGCCACCTTCCTGGTTGCGACGGTGAGAGACCGCTCCCAGGCGCTCGCGGGCCTTGCCATCGGAGTGGGCGTCATCGCCGTCGCGGCCCACAACGACCCGACAGGAGGCGCCGGGAACTTCGTCTTCGTCAGCATCGTGGTCGCGATCATCTGGACCGTCGGATTCGCGATCGGCCGCAAGTTCGAAGAGGCCGACGAGGCGAGAGAGCGGGCCGCACGCGCGGAGCGGGAGCGCGAGGAGAGAGCCCGTCTGGCGGTCTCGGACGAGCGCGCCCGGATCGCACGTGAGCTGCACGACGTGGTCGGACACAGCGTCAGCGTGATGACCGTGCAGGCCTCGGCGGTCCGGCGTCTGCTCCGGGAGCACCAGGAGAAGGAGCGGGAAGCCCTGACGGTCGTCGAGCAGACCGGGCGCGAGGCGCTCGCAGAGATGCGGCGGATGGTCGGTGTTCTCCGCCGGCCCGAAGAGGCGCCAGCGCTCGCCCCGCAGCCGAGCCTCCAACACCTCGACAAGCTCGTCGAGCACGCGCGCGAAGCGGGGCTTCCCGTCGAGCTGCGGCTCGAAGGCACGCCGAAGCCCTTGCCGACCGGAGTCGACCTCACCGCCTACCGGCTCGTGCAGGAGGGCCTGACGAACGCCCTCAAGCACGCCGAGGCGCAGCGGGCGGAGGTGGTCGTTCGCTACCGCGACGGGTACGTGGAGCTGGCGGTGAGCGACGACGGCCGCGGCGGCGGGAGCGGCGACGGCAGCGGACACGGAATCGTCGGCATGCGCGAGCGGGTCTCCGTGTACGGCGGCGAGCTCGAAGCCGGGCCGCGGCCGGAGGGCGGGTACCGGCTTCGCGCGAGGCTCCCGATCGCATGACCATGACCCGCCTCCGCCGCCTCTGGCACCTGGTGCTCCGCTACTGGTTCGACGCCCTAATCGTGGCCGGGCTCGGCGTCGGCCTCGGGATCGCCGTCGCCGACCAGCACACGAAGAACGGCCCCGAAGGTCCGCTCTGGTTCGACGTCCTGGCGGTGATCGCCTTCACCACGCCGCTCCTCGCGCGGCGGCGCTTCCCGTTCAAGGCGCCGCTGGCGATGTACGTCGCCTTCGGCGCGGTCTCGTTCGTGGACGGGAGGCTCGTCCCGAGCGACTTCGTCGCCTTACCGGCCGCACTTGCCGGACTCGTCGTGATCGGCATGTATCCCGACCGCTCGCGGGCGGTGGCGGGCCTCGTGATCGTGCAGGGCATCGCCGTCGTCGTGGGGCACAACGATCCCAGGCAGAAGGGCGGAGACTACCTCTGGCTCGCGATCGTCTTCGCCGTCGCCTGGACGGTCGGGTTCGGGATCGGCGGCAAGTTCCGCGAGGTCGACGAGGCGAAGGAGCGGGCCGAGCGAGCGGAGCGGGAGCGGGAGGAGCGGGCGCGACGCGCGGTTGCCGACGAGCGCGCGCGGATCGCACGCGAGCTCCACGACGTGATCGGCCACAGCGTCAGCGTGATGACCGTGCAGTCTTCAGCCGTTCGTCGGCTCCTCGAGCCCGACCAGGAGAAGGAGCGCGCGGCCTTGCTCGTGGTCGAGCGAACGGGCCGTGAGGCGCTCGCGGAGATGCGCCGGATGGTCGGCGTCCTCCGCCGGCCCGAGGAGGCCCCCGCGCTCGCCCCGCAGCCGAGTCTCGAGCAGCTCGAGCGCCTGGTCGAGCAGGCACGAGACGCCGGCCTCCCCGTGGAGCTACGGATCGAAGGCGCCCCGAAGCAGCTTCCGACCGGCGTCGACCTCACCGCCTACCGGCTCGTCCAGGAGGGGCTCACGAACGCGATCAAGCACGCCCGGGCACAGCGGGCCGAGGTCGTCGTTCGCTACAGCGACGGGCACGTCGAGCTGACGGTGAGCGACGACGGCCCCGGTGGGGGCGACGGCGATAAGGGCGGACACGGGCTCGTCGGCATGCGCGAGCGCGTCTCTGTGTACGGCGGTGAGCTCGAGGCCGGCCCTCGGCCTGAGGGCGGATACCGACTTCGGGCGCGCCTGCCGGTCGAATAAGTCGCGTCGGTGCGCTTGAATGCCGCGGGCGTGGACCTCCCGACCGGCACCGTCACCTTCCTCTTCACCGACGTCGAAGGGTCGACGGCCCTCCTGCGCCGTCTCAAGGAGGGCTATGCCGAGGTGCTCGCCAAGCACGAGCAGCTCCTGCGCGACGCGGCCGAGGCCGCGAACGGCCAGGAGTTCGGCACCCAGGGCGACGCCGTCTTCTTCGTCTTCCGCAACCCGAAGGACGCCGTCCTCGCGGCCGTCGACGGCCAGCGGGCGCTGGAGGAGGCGGAGTGGCCCGAAGGCGGGCGGGTCCGCGTCCGCATGGGTCTCCACACGGGCGAGGCCGCGATCGCGGCCGACCGCTACATGGGCCTCGCCGTCAACCGCGCCGCCCGGATCTGCGGGATCGCGCGCGGCGGTCAGATCCTCGTCTCGCCAACGACGCACGCGCTCGTCGAGGAGGCCGAGCACCAGTTCCAAGGGATCTCGTTCCGCGACCTCGGCGCCCAGAGCCTGAAGGACTTCGACCGGCCGGTGCCGATCTACCAGGTCGAGGCCGTGGAAGCCTTGGCGGAGCTCGAGCCCTCGGGCGTACGGATCGTGATCGTCGACGACCAGGCGCTCGTCCGCGCCGGCTTCCGGATGATCCTCGAGGCCGAGGAGGACATCGTCGTCGTGGGCGAGGCGGCAGACGGCCGCGAGGCGGTCGCCGAGGTCCAGCGCCTCCGCCCCGACGTCGTCCTGATGGACGTGCGCATGCCGGAGGTGGACGGCATCGAGGCGACGCGGCGGCTGCTCGGCTCCGACGGCGTGAGCGCGAAGGTCGTGATGCTGACCACCTTCGACATGGACGAGTACGTCTACGAGGCGCTTCGAGCCGGGGCGAGCGGGTTCCTGCTGAAGGACGTCCCACCAGAGCAGCTCGTCGCGGGCATCCGTGCCGTCGCGTCGGGCGACGCACTGCTCGCGCCCTCGGTGACGCGGCGCGTGATCGAGGAGTTCGTGAGCCGCCCGCCGGAGTCGGTGCGGACGGCGCCGCCCGAGCTGGCCGACCTGACCGCGCGCGAGACCGAGATCCTGCGGCTGATCGCGCGCGGCCTCTCGAACGCCGAGATCGCGAAGGAGCTCGTCGTCAGCGAGACGACGGTGAAGACTCACGTCGCCCACGTGCTGATGAAGCTCGGCCTGCGCGACCGCGTGCAGGCGGTCGTCTTCGCGTACGAGGCCGGCGTCGTGCGCCCCGGCGGCTGAGGCGGCGTCGTCCGAGAGGACGACGCGCGCGGCTCGGAAGATCCTCCGCCGAGCCGACGCCGAACCGTTCGCCCGGCCGACGATTTCGCGACGGCCGCGACCTAGGTTCCTCCACATAAGCCAAGCCAAGGAGGAACACCGTGATCCATGCAGGCGACACCATCGAGAACCCCATCACCGGCGAGCGGATCGTCTTCAACAAGACGTCCGCGGAGACGAACGGCGAGGCGGTCGAGATCGAGGTCTACGTCCGGCCGGGCGGCGTCGTCGCCGCGGCGCACGTGCACCCGTACCAGACCGAGCGCTTCGAGGTGATCTCGGGCCGGATCGGGATGAAGCTCGGGCGACGCAAGCTCGAGGCAGGCCCGAACGACATCGTGGTCGTCGAGCCCGGCACGCCGCACAAGTTCTGGAACGCGGGCGACGAGGAGCTGCGCTTCGTCACCGTCATCAAGCCGGCGCTCCAGTTCGAGCGGCTGCTCGAGACGATGTTCGGCCTCGCGGTCGACGGCAAGACGAACCGCAAGGGGATGCCGAACCCGCTCCGCCTCGCGGTGATCGCGAGGGAGCACTTCGACGACGTGCGGCTGCCCTTCCCGCCGGTCTGGATGCAGCGCGCCGGGCTCGCGCTCGGCGCTCCCGTCGGCCGGCTGGCCGGCTACGAGCCGACCTACGTGCCGGCGGGCGATCCCGCAGCGGCGCTCGTCTGACTGCCCCTTCCAGCTAGCGAGACGGCCGCTCGTCAGCGGCCGTCTCGCCGTGAGAGAATCGTTCCGTGCGAGTCACCGTCGCCGTCGCCGCAGTCGTCCTCTTCGCGGCGACCCCGGCCTTCGGCGCAGGCGCGACGTACAGCGTCGGCCCGGTCGCGGACATCAGCGCCTCGTGCTCCGGTCAGAACGCGGAGGTCGAGGAGGCGACCGACCCGAGCCTCGGCTACGTCTACGAGTCCTGGATGGGCTGCCGCGGGATCGCGTTCGCGCGCTCGACCGACGGCGGCGCGACCTTCGGCACGCCGATCTCGGTGCCGGGCTCGGTCGGCTCGAACGTGAATGCGTGGGACCCGGCCGTCGCCGTCGGGCCGGACGGGACCGTCTACGCGGTCTTCATGATCGCGAAGTCGAGCCAGTGGTACCCGGTCGTGGCCGCCTCGTTCGATCACGGCGCGACGTTCCCGCAGGTCACCTCGCTCGTCCCGCCCGACGCGAAGAACTGGGGCGACCGGCCTTTCGTTGCCGTCGGCCCGGACGGGACGGTGTACGTGACGTGGGACTACGGCCCGGAGCGGACGTCGGTCACGTACCTCTGCGCGTCGAACGGCAGCTGCGCGTTCGCGACCGGCGACCTGAACGTCGTCGTCCAGCGCTCGACCGACCACGGCGCGAGCTTCGGCTCGATGACGCCGATCAGCCCGGGCTTCCCTGCGAGCGGAGGCGACAGCGCGCCGCTCGTGGTCGAGCCGAACGGGCGCATCGACGTCCTGTACCAGGGCTACCAGATCACCGACACGACGACCTACACGATGAACCCGGCGTACAGCTACTTCACGGCCTCCACCGACCACGGCCAGACCTGGTCGGCACCGGTCCGGGTGGGCGCGCAGGGCGGAACGATGTCGCTTGCCGAGTGGTGGATCGACGGCGACATCTCGATCGACGCGGGCGGCAACCTCTACGCGACCTGGGACACGCAGGGCACGAACCCCGACGGGAGCGCGAACGACGTCGGCTGGCTCTCGTACTCGACCGACCACGGCGTGCACTGGTCGGCGCCGCTCCAGGCGCCGGCCGACCGGCTCGACGTGCCGCACATCATGCAGGTCGCCGGCGGCGGCGCCGGCACGGCGTACGTCGGCTGGCTCTCGAGCAGCGACCCGCGCGGCTACGCGCAGTACCTGCGCGCGTTCTCGATCAAGTCCGGTTGGCTCTCCGCGCCGGTGCAGGTCTCGACGGAGTTCGGCGACACCTCGGTCTGGCCGGGCGACACGTTCGGCATCGCGACCCTCTCACCGACCGACCTCGTCCTGAGCTGGGGCAGCGCGACGCCGTCCACGGCGAAGAAGTCGGACATCTTCGCGGCTCGAATCTCGGTTCACTAGCGCCGCTTCGGCAAGCGGCGCTCGAGCACGCGGGCGAAGAGGCTCATCAGGCCGCCGAGGAACGCGCGCTCCACCCTGAGGAGCGCCTTCCGCCGCCGTTTCACCCGCGCGAGCTCGGCTCGTGCTCGGCCTCGGGCTCCACGTCGAGCTCTTCCTCCCACGGGTCGAGCGGCTCGACGCGGCTCTCCGCCTCGGCCGGGAGCACGCGGACGTGCTTCGGCCGGTCCTCGTACCGCTCCGCCTCACCCTCCACCTCGGCGAGACGTTCCCGGCGCCAGCGGAAGCGCCGACGACGGGCAGGCTCGGGCTCGTCGGGCGCCGGTGCTTGCGGCATTTCGGGCAGCGGCACCGCCGCGGCGGCGGGCTCTTCCGGGGGCTCGGGGAGCGCTTCGGGCTCCGGCTGGGCCTCAGCCGCCGGGGGCTCTGGCTCCGGCTCGGCCTCAGCCGCATGCTCTTCGGGCTCGATGACAACCGCTTCCACGGCAGGCTCGACGACGGCTTCCGCGACGGGTTCCGGCTCGGCCTCTTCCGCAACCGGCTCCGGCGCCGGCGCGCCGACGACCGTCAGCTCCTCCTGCTGCGCCTCCTCCTCCTCGGGCTCCTCGGCGGGCGGCGGCAGCGTCCACTCGGTCGCCTCGCCCGCCGGGGGCTCCGCAGGCGGCAGGGCGATCGGCGGCGCGGGCTCGGGCTCCTCGGCGGCGGGAGCGGGCGGCGGGGGAGGCGCCGGGAGTGCCGCGGGCAGGACGTCGCGCTCGCGCGAGGCCGCCCACTCGGTGATCGCGACGATCAGGAACGCGCCCGCGGCGGCGACGACAATCCAGAGCGACCGCAGGTCGGCGACAGACGCGGCGACCGGCACCGCGATCACGAAGCAGGCCTCGAGCGCCCAGCGGAAGACGGCCTCCGGCACGCCCGGCCGCGTGCGCTCGCGCGCCGCGTATGACGGGAGCCATGGCTGCTGTGTCCAGCCCGCGGTGCGGAGCGCCCGGAGCTCCTTGCGGAGCTCGTCGGCCTGGTCGCGGAAGACGTCGACCGCCTCGATCGTCCGCAACGTCGCGTCGAGCCGGGCGAGGTGCCGGTAGAAGGCGTCGAACGCCTCGCGGACACGCTCCGGGTCGTAGCCGCGCTCGGCGTACGGGAGGTCCTCGACCCGCGGGAGCGGAGAGGCCCGCTCGGCCTCGTGCTCGGCGGACGGCCAGGAATCCTGCATCCGCCCCAGTATGGCGATACCGCCCGCGAGCGGCCGGAGCCTATGATCGCGACGTTGGCAGCCGATCCGCCTCGACCCAACGTCCTGTTCCAGACCTACATCGCGGGACAGCGGCTGACGGCGCTGCTCGACCGGCACCTGGAGACGTCGGGAGTCGTGAGCAATCCCTTCGGCCTTTTGAGCGCACTCGGGATCTGGGGGCCGATCACCCCGACCGAGCTCGCCTCCCGGATCGGCATGCCGCCAACGACCCTCTCGAGCGCCCTCGCCCGCGCGACCGAGCGCGGCTTCGTCGAGCGCGTGCCGAATCCGAACGACGGGCGCTCCTACCTCGTCGAGCTGAGCGCGGAGGGCCAGCGCGCATGGCGGGCCGGCTGGCCGGCGCTGCGCGCGGCGCTCGCGCGCCTGGAGCAGGAGCTCGCCGGGTCGCTCGACGACGTGCAGGACGCGATCGAGCGCCTCGACGCGGCCGCGCGAGCGGCCCTTGACGAAACTACGATCTCGCAGTAAAACTCCTGCGATGTCGTACTACCGGCTGCTCTGCCTCCTGGTCGTCACCGCCTGCATCTCCGCCGGCGCCACGAGCAGCCACGCGTCGCATGCCGCCGCGCCGACGGTCGTCGCGCGCATCCGCACCGGCTACAAGCCGTGCGCGAGCGTCGCGTACCGCGGCTCCCTCTACGTCGTCACCTTCGGCGCGGGCACGATCGTCCGCATCGACCCGAAGCGAAACCGGGTGACGCGGCGCGCGCGGCTCGGGCCGCGGCCGTGCGGGCTCGTCAGCGGAGGCGGCGCCCTCTGGGTCGACGGCTTCGGCGACGACACGATCGACAAGTTCGACCCGCGCCGCTTCCGCGTCGTGCGGCGGATCAAGGTCGGCTCGCAGCCGTACGACGTCGCCTACGCGGCCGGCTCGGTGTGGTCGTCGAACTTCGGCGACGGCACGGTCTCGCGGATCGACCCGCGCCGCGGGCGCGTCGTCGCGACGATCCACACCCGCGGTCAGCCCGGCGGCCTGCGCTACGCCGCCGGCTCGGTCTGGGTCGGCTCGAACGGCGGCCGGGCGATCTACCGCATCGACCCGGCGACGAACCGGGTCACGACGGTCGACGTCGGCCGCGACTCCCCGACCTGGCTGGAGGCGACCAACACAGCCGTGTGGGCCGCGTCCGGACCGAGCAACACGGTCGTCCGGATCGATCCGGCGACGAACCGCGTGACCGCCGACGTCCCGGTCGGCACGTTTCCCGTCGACGGCGTCGTCGGCCCGGACGGCCTCGTCTGGATCCCGAACCAGGGCTCGAACAGCGTCTCCCGCATCGACCCGGCGACGAACCGCGTGGTCGACACCGTCAAGGTCGGGCCGCTTCCCTTCGTCGCCCGCCGCGGCTTCGGCGACATGTGGGTCTCGAACTTCGGCGGCTTCGCGGTCTGGCGCCTACGCGCCGGCTAGCTCGCGCTCGAGCACTGCCGCGACCGCACGGAGAGCAACGCGCGTCTCCTCGAGCGAGGGCTCGCGCGTCGTCACCCGTTGCAGGGCGAGGCCCGGGAGGAGCAGCGTGCGCGCGGCGCGCCGGTTCGACGACTGGACAACCTGCCAGAGCTCCATCGTCAGCGCAAGCGAGACGAGCGTGACGGCGAGCGGCGTGAAGACGGCGGTCGGCAGCATCCACAAGCGGTCGAAGAGGAAGGTCACGGGCGCGACGAGCGCGGCGAAGTTCGTCCCGCAGCGCGGCGAGAAGCGCGACGGCCGTGCCTCGCCCCACCAGGTGGCGTCGAGGCGGCGCTCCTCGGCGGCGGCGATCGCGCGGTGCTCGGCGCCGTGCAGGTGCAGCGTCCGGCCGCGCAGCATCCAGCCGACCAGCCCGAGCGTGACGCCGATCCCCACGAGGAGCCCGAACGGCGGCGGCAGGAAGAACGTCAGGCAGGGCGCGAGGACGGCGGCGAGCAGCAGCCACCGCTCCCGTGGGCGCGCGACGCCGCTCCCCCGGAAGAGCGGCGAGAGCGAGGCGCCGAGGCGGACGAGCCCGCGGACGAGCGGCACATGCCGGACGGCCGGCGAGGGCTGCGGCATCGCGCCTTCGCGAAGCGTCCCGTCACAACCGGCGAAAGCCCAGTAGTGCTCGCTGACGATGACGACTCCGTCCGGCCGCGCCATCCCGCCGAGGCGCGGCAGCGCAACCGAAGCGTCGGCACGAACGAGAATGGACGGGCGGCGCACCCATCCATGATCGTCTCAGCGAGGCCGCTCGGCAAGGGCCGAGCGGCCTACGCGTCGATGATTCCTGTCCTACCCGTTTCCGTGACTACCAGCGGCCGCGCGTGAAGAAGCCCAGGAGCGCGAGTACCAGGATCACGATGAGGATGATCCAGAGGATGCCCACTGCCCACCCCTCCCTTCCGGTCGTTGGCGCGGAGCGAGTTCCTCCGCCTAGGTAGCAACGGCGAAGCGGCCGGGCGAGTTACGTGACGAGCAGGTAGATCAGCGCCGCGGTGCCGGCAAGGGCGCAGTAGACCGCGAACGGGGTGAGCTTGTTCGTCTCGAAGAAGCGCATCAGGAAGCGCACCGCGAGGTAGGCCGTCACCGCCGAGCAGAGCGCGCCGACGAGCGCCTGCCCGCGCACGCCGTTCCCCTGGTGGCCGAAGAGCTCCGGCAGCTTCAGCACCGCGGCGGCGCCGATGATCGGCGTCGCGAGGAGGAACGCGAACCGCGCCGCGTCCTTGTGCGAGAGGCCGACGATGAGGCCGCCGCCCATCGTCGCGCCCGAGCGCGAGAACCCCGGGATGAGCGCGATCGCCTGCGCGGCACCGACGAGGAACGCGCCGCGCCAGCCGACCTGGCGTGCGATCCGCGCGTCGTCATCGGTCGAGGTCTGCGGCGCGCGGCGGCGCAGGAGCTCGGCGCCGTAGAGCAGGAAGCCGTTGCAGATCAGGAAGGCGGCGGCCGAGCGTGGCGAGGCGAAGATGTGCCGGAGCTTGTGCTCGAGCAGCAGGCCGAGGATCCCGGCCGGAATCGTCCCGACGACGAGCAGCCAGCCGAGCTTCGCGTCCACGTCGTCGGGGGCGATCTCGCGCTCGCGCAGGCTGCGGCCGAGGCCGCGCAGGATCCGCACCCAGTCGCGCCAGAAGAAGCCGAGCAGGACGATCGCCGTCGCGAGGTGCGTCGCGACGAGGAACGTGAGGAAGTACGAGTCGTTCTGGTGGATGTTCCAGCCCAGGAGGCGCGGGAGGATCACGCTGTGGCCGAGGCTCGAGACGGGGAAGAGCTCCGACACGCCCTGGAGCAGGCCGAGGACCACGGCCTGCCAGTACGAGATCAGGCTCGCGAGCGGGATCGCGTCAGCTCCGCGCGGCCGCCGAGTGCTTCCCGCCGGTCGCGAACCACGCGTAGACGAGGCACGCGAGCCCGACGAGGAAGGACGCGATGCCGTGCTTCACGTGGTGGTGTCCCGAATGGGCCTCGTGGCCTGGGATCCACGACGGGAGCGAGCCGGCAGGCTCGGCCCAGTACACGATCGCGAGCACGATCAGCGCGATTCCGGCGACGACCGCAAGCGCGGTGAGAGCGGGGTGCCGCGGCATCGGCGGCGGACGATACCCCCCGACTAGGTCGACTCGGGGTGAGAAGCGTCGGTGAACTCGCGAAACTCGCCCGTCACGACCAAGGCACCGCTTGCGGTGCCGTCCCCAGGAAGCGTGGGCTTTGCTCGCGCTTCCGTCTGAAATGACCAGTCGAGCGCTACCGAACCGGAAGCGGCGCTACGGCTGCTCGGGATGCGAAGCATCGGTGAACTCGCGGAACTCGCCGGTGACGAGGTAGGCCGTCTGCTCGCCGATGTCGACGGCGTGGTCGCCGATCCGCTCCAGGCAGCGCGAGACGAGGAGCATCCGCAGGCCCCACTCGCGCGCCGACTCGTCGGTTCCGAGGCGCAGGATCTCGCCGACCACGCGGCGGTTCGCGCGGTCGATCAGCTCGTCCAGCTCGACCAGCCGCTCGGCGCCTGCGAGGTCGCGCTCGGAGAAGGAGTCGAGCGCGACGCGGATCATCTCCTCGGCGCGGCTCCCCATCTCGTCGATGCCCGCGACGAGCGCGCGGTCGGAGGCGAGGCCGTGGGCTAGCTTGGTCAGCTTCGCGATCGTCACGCAGTAGTCGCCCATCCGCTCCAGGTGGAGGTTGGCGTGCAGCATCGCGAGCACCAGGCGGAGGTCGCCCGCGACGGGTGTCTGCCGGGCGAGGATCGCGTGAACGCTCTCCTGGAGCGCGGTGAAGCTGCGGTCGATCTCGTCGTCGAAGGCGATCACCTCGTCGGCGAGCTCGACGTCCTGCGCCTCGAGTGCACCGACGCAGGCGCGCAGCGATCGCAGGACGAGCTCACCCTCCGCGCGGATCGCCATCTCCATCCGATCGAGGTCCTCGTGGAAGGTCGCTCGCAAGCCGCAGACGCTAGCGCGTTCGCGCGTACTCCACATCGACACCAGAACGACACGAAGCCGTAGCCCACGCGCGCGCGAGGCGTCCGTAGCGTCGGCGGCGACACCAACGAGACAAGGAGAGAGATGCGGACTAGGGGAGCAATCGTGCTCTTGGCCGCCACAGCGGCCTGCGTGGCGGCGGCGACGTCGAGCGCGGCGACGAACCTGAAGGGCGCTGGGAGCTCGTTCGTCGCCCCGCTCGTCGCGCAGTGGCAGGGGAACTACAAGTCGGCCTCGGTGGACTACAACCCGATCGGCTCGGGCGGCGGCATCGCCGCGATCAGCGCCCGCACGGTCGACTTCGGCGCGAGCGACGCGCCGCTCTCGAAGGACGAGTTCGCGGCCTGCAAGGGCTGCGTGCAGATCCCGTGGGCGCTGTCGGCGACGGCAATCCCGTACAACCTCGACCTGAACAAGCGCCTGAAGCTGAACGGCAAGGTGCTGGCCGGGATCTACCTGGGCCAGATCAAGAGCTGGAACGACAAGCGGATCAAGGCGCTCAACCCGGGGGTGAACCTGCCCTCGACGAAGATCACGCCGGTCTACCGCTCCGACAACAGCGGCACCTCGTACAACTTCACCGACTACCTGTCGCACGTGAACGCGTCCTGGAAGAGCCGGATCGGGACGGGGACGAACGCGAAGTGGCCGGCCGGGATCGGGGCGCCGAAGTCGAACGGCGTCGCGGCGGCCGTCTCGCAGACGAAGGGCGCAATCGGCTACGTCGACGTCGCGTACGCGATCAAGAACCACCTGCCGTTCGCGGCGCTCCAGAACGCCGCCGGCCGGTACATCCTCCCCGGCATCGTCGGCATCCGCGCCGCCGCGGCCACGGTGAAGAAGGTGCCGGCCTCGAACGCGATCTCGATCGTGAACCCGGCGGCATCGCAGCGCTCGGCCTATCCGATCTGCACGTTCACCTACGTGATCCTGCCGCTGAAGACGGGCAAGGCGGCCGATCTGCGCAAGTTCGTCTTCTGGGCGCTCACGGCCGGCCAGCAATACGGGCCGAAGCTCCGCTTCGTCCCCATCCCGAACAAGGTGCTCGGAGCGTCCGAGAAGACCCTGAAGCGGGTCCATAGCTGAGCACCGCCGAAACGCCTGCCGCCCGCGCCGCCGAGCTCCGGCGGCGCGGGCGCTTCAATCCGGGTGACGCCGTCCTTCACGGCGTCACGCTCGGAGCCGCGGCCCTCTCCGTGGTGGTGCTTGGACTCATCGCGTGGAAGGTGGTCGACCAGGCCCGCCCGTCGATGCACCGGTTCGGGCTCCACTTCCTCGTGTCGAACGACTGGGATCCGGGCGTCCGCCAGGTCTTCGGCGCTGCGTCGTTCGTCTTCGGTACCGCCGTCACGTCGTTCGGCGCGCTCCTGATCGCCGGGCCGCTGTCGATCGCGATCGCCCTCTTCCTCACGGAGCTCGCGCCGCGCTGGCTCCGCGGGCCGATCGGGACGCTCGTCGAGATGCTCGCCGCGGTGCCGAGCGTCGTCGTCGGCCTCTGGGGGATCCTCGTCATGGGGCCGTTCGTCGCGAACCACCTCGAGCCGTGGCTGAAGCACACGTTCGGCTTCCTGCCGCTCTTCCGCGGCGACGCGTCGATCTTCGGCCTGCTGCCGGCGATCCTCGTCCTCACGATCATGATCACGCCGATCGTCTCGAGCGTCTCGCGTGAGCTCTTCCTCGGCGTCCCGCGCGACCTGAAAGAGGGCGCGCTCGCCCTCGGGACGACGCGCTGGGAGATGATCCGCGGCGTCGTCCTGCCCTACTCGCGCTCCGGCATCGCCGCCGCGCTCATCCTCGGGCTCGGCCGCGCCGTCGGCGAGGCGATCGCGGTGACGCAGGTGATCGGCGGCGCCGTCGCGATCCACTGGTCGCTCTTCCAGCCGGGCGACACGATGGCGAGCCGGATCGCGAGCCAGTACCAGGGCGCGACGACGAAGCTCCAGGTCGGCTCGATCGCCTACCTCGCGACGATCCTGCTCGTCTTCTCGCTCCTCGCCAACGTCGCGGCGCAGGCGATCGTCCGCAAGGTCGCGCGCCGCCAGCCGGTGATCCGATGAGCGCGCTCTCGCCGAACGCCGACGGCCTGCGGCGCCGGCGCGCGGTGAACCGGCTGATGGAGGCCGTCGCGACCCTCGCCGCCTTCGCCGCGGTCGCCGTGCTCGGGCTCATGGTCGTCTCGGTGGCGCGCCGCGGCGGCGCCGCGATCGACCTGAACCTCTTCACGAAGACGCCGCATCCGTTCAGCTTCACGAACGAGCCGTCCGGCCTCGCGAACGCGTTCGCCGGCACGGCGATCATCGTCGGTATCGCGACCGCGATGGCGGTGCCCGTCGGCGTCCTCTCGGCGATCTACCTGAACGAGTTCGCGCGCGCACGTGTGGCCTTCCTGATCGCGCTCGCGCTCGACGTGCTGAACGGCGTCCCGGCGATCGTGGTCGGCATCTTCGTCTTCGCGCTCATTGTCGTCCACCACGGCCAGAGCGCCCTCGCCGGCTCGTTCGCGCTCGCGATCCTGATGATCCCGCTCATCGCGCGCGCGACGCAGGAGGTGCTCGCGCTCGTCCCGCAGGCGACCCGCGAGGCGTCACTCGCCCTCGGCGTCAGGCGGTGGCGGACGACCCTCGGCGTCGTGCTCCCGCAGACGATCGGCGGGATCGTGACCGGGACGACGCTCGCCGTCGCGCGCGTCGCCGGCGAGACGGCGCCGCTCCTCTTCACGTCCTCGATCGTCGGCGACCGGCTCCAGTGGAGCCCGCACCTCGCGCTCGCGTCGATCCCGCTCAAGATCTTCGAGTACTCGGAGTCGCCGGACCCAGCGGACCACGCGCGCGCATGGGCGGCGGCGCTCGTCCTGATCAGCTTCGTCCTCGTCGCCAGCATGATCGCCCGCGCCCTCGCGGCACGCAGCCGTAGGCGCATGGGCCTCCATCGTTGAGAATGGCGACCGTGGCGACCCAGCCGCCGGAGCCCCGCATCGCGCTGACGCCTCAGGTGACGCTGCCGCCGCCCGAGCGGCGCGAGCCGGTGTTCGACATCCGCGGCCTGACGGCGCGCTACGGGGGTGTAACGGCGATCTCGGGCGTGAGCATGGAGATCTACGAGAACTTGGTCACGGCGGTGATCGGTCCGTCGGGGTGCGGAAAGAGCACGTTCATCCGCTGCCTGAACCGGATGAACGACCTCGTGCCGTCGTTCCGGGCGCAGGGCGAGATCCTCTACCACGGCCTGGATCTGCACGGGTCGGGGATCGACCCGGTGGCGGTGCGCCGGCGGATCGGGATGGTGTTCCAGAAGCCGAACCCGTTCCCGAAGTCGATCTACGACAACGTCGCCTGGGGGCTGCGCGCGCTCGGGATGAAGGACGACCTCGGCGGGCGCGTCGAGCACGCGCTCACGCAGGCGGCGCTCTGGGACGAGGTCAAGAGCCGGCTGAAGACGAGCGCGCTCGAGCTGTCGGGCGGCCAGCAGCAGCGGCTCTGCATCGCGCGCGCGATCGCCGTGCAGCCGGACGTGGTGCTGTTGGACGAGCCTGCTTCGGCGCTCGATCCGATCGCGACCTCCTCGATCGAGGACCTGATGCACGAGCTGAAGCGCGAGTACACGTTCGTGATCGTCACGCACAACATGCAGCAGGCCGCGCGCGTCGCGGACATGACCGCCTTCTTCAGCCTCTCCCCGGCCGGGGAGGACGGGCGCCGGAGCGGCACGCTGGTCGAGTACGACGCAACGCAGAAGATCTTCACCACCCCGGCCGACCGGCGCACCGAGGACTACGTCACCGGGCGCTTCGGCTAGAAACCCGCCGCGTCTGCTTGCTTTTCGGGCGCCGAGCACTCATTGTTCCGCCACCGTGAGATTCGCCGTCGTCGCCCAGCGGCAGACGCCGACGAACCTGGCGCTCGCGAGCTGCGCCGTTCCCGGTGTCGAGTCGCTCCTGCTGACGCCCGCCCAGGCGCTTGCCAGGCTCGGGCCCGGCGACGCCGCACTCGGTCGGCTGGACGTCCTGCACTCCCTCGACGGCATCGAGCCCGGCGCGTGGGCCTTCGAAGCGCTCGAGGAGCGCGGCTGCCGCCTCTTGAACCGGCGCCACGCGATCCTTAGCGCCCACGACAAGCGCCGGACGGCGAAGGTCCTCGCCGACGCGGGGCTGCCGCATCCGGCGACGCAGGTCGTCCGCCGCGCGGACGCGGAGGTCGACCTCGAGCCGCCGTTCGTCGTCAAGCCGCCTTTCGGGAGCTGGGGTGAGGACGTCCTCCTGTGCCCGGACCGGGGAGCGCTCGCGAGCTGTCTCCGCGAGCTCCGCGACCGGCCGTGGTTCGGCGCGACGGGCGCGATCGTCCAGGAGCTCGTGCCGCCGATCGGCCACGACCTCAGGCTCGTCGTCGCCGGTCGCCGCGTCGTCGGCGCGATCGAGCGCGTCGCGGCGGCCGGCGAGTGGCGGACGAACGTCGCGCTCGGCGGCATCCGCCGCCAGGTCGTGCCGCCTCCGCGCGCGTGCGACCTGGCCGTCGCCGCCGCGACCGTCCTCGGCATCGACCTCGTCGGCATCGACCTCCTGCCGGTCGGGGCCGGCGAGTACGTCGTGCTCGAGCTCAACGCGGCCGTCGAGTTCACGCCCGAGTACGCCGCCGAGGACCCGTACGCCGCGGCCGTGTCCGCGCTTCTGAAGGACTCGCCGGACGTCAAGCCGGAAGACGACGCGGCAACGGCCGATCTGGTCGTCTAGGCGAAGAAGGCCCGCAGCTCGGCGTACACCTCGTGCGGCGCCTCCTCGGCGAGGAAGTGGCCGCAGTCGATCGCGCGGCCGCGCACGTCGCGGGCCCAGCGGCGCCAGACCTGGAGGACGTCGAACCAGCGACCGAGCTCGTCGCGCCCCGCCCACAACGCGAGCACCGGGCACTCGATCCGCCGGCCCGCGGCGCGGTCGGCCTCGTCCAGCTCGTGGTCGATCGTCGCGCCGGCGCGGTAGTCCTCGCACATCCCGTGGATCGTCTTCGGGTCGCGAACACAGTGGAGGTAGTCCGCGAGCGCCTCGGGGTGGAACCGCGAGCGGTCGCCGCGGAAGTAGTACTCGTCCGGCGCGGCCGAGATCAGCCGCTCCGGAAACGGGTGCGGCTGCGCGAGGAAGAACCAGTGCCAGTCGACGAGGCCGAACTCCTTGTCGGCGCGCCGCCACATCTCGGCCGTCGGGACGGATGTCGAGGACGGCGACCTTCGAGACGCGCTCCGGGTGGTCGAGCGCCAGCCGGTACGCCACCCGCCCGCCGCGGTCGTGGCCGCAGACGCCGAAGCGCTCGAAGCCGAGCTCCTCCATCACGGCGACCATGTCGCGCGCCATCGCCCGCTTCGAGTAGGGCTCGTGATCGTCGCTCGTGGGCGGCTTCGAGCTCTCGCCGTAGCCGCGCAGGTCGGCCGCGACGACGGTGTGCTCGCCCGCGAGCCGAGGCGCGACCGCGTGCCACATCGCGTGCGTCTGCGGGTGCCCGTGGAGCAGGAGGAGTGGCGGCCCCTCACCGCCGCGGCGCAGGCGGATCGTCGCCTCGCCGGTGTCGACCGTCGTCAGCTCGAAGCCGTCAAACATCGCCCGGGAAGGTGCAGCGAACCTCGAGCCCGTGCGACCGGACGTTGCGCGCCTCGACGCTGCCGCCGGCCGACGCGACGACGTGCTTCACGATCGCGAGCCCGAGGCCGGTGCCCCGCGACGCGCGCGCCTGGTCGGCGCGGTAGAAGCGCTCGAAGATCCGCGGCAGGTCCTCCTCGGCGACGCCGCGACCGTTGTCCCGGACCGTGAGGACGATCGTGTCCCTCCGCGGCCGAACCGCGATGACGACGCGCGCGCCGTCGCCCGCGTAGCGGATCGCGTTCTCGAGCAGGTTCTCGACCACGACCCGCAGCATCCGCCGCCGGAGCGGAAGCTCGAGGTCGGGCGGCGCCTCGACCCGAATCTCGACCGCGGCGCGCGCGGCCCGGTCGGCCAGCCGCCCGACCACCTCGTCGAACACCGGCCGCACGGCCGTCGTCCCGAGCGCGACCACCTCGCGCCCGGTCTCGAGCTCGCTGAGGAAGAGCACCTCGCCGATCAGCTCGTCGATCTGCTCCACCTCGGCGCGCGCCTGCTCGACGAGCGCGAGCGGGTCGGAGTCCGGAAGCGACGCCGACTCGAGCAGCGCAAGCAGTCGCGCGAGCGGCGTCCGCAGCTCGTGCGACACGGCCGCGGTGAAGCCGGCGCGGAGCTCCTCGTAGGCGGTGAGGTCGCCGGGCGAGCTCAGGTAGAGGAGCGTCTCTTGGCGGCCGTCCACCTCGTAGACGACGGCGAGCGGCTCCGCGCCGCGGTCGACGCCGACGAGCTCCGGCGGCAGCGGCCGCCCCTCCTCGAGCCCCTGGAGCGACTCGCGCGCCCGCCGGCTCGCGCCGATCACGCGCTGCTCCTCGTCCAGGACGACGACGATCTCGCGGCTCTCCTCGACCAGCATCCGCCCGCGCTCGGCTTCGACGCGCATGTCGTCGCTCCCGCGCGCGTTCACGAGTTCTTCACCAGATCGTCACCAGCGGTCAGCCCCCGGGCCACTCGGCGGCCATTATCGTGGCCCGCGGATGGCCAAGGTGCTCATCGTCGAGGACGACGAGATCATCGGCCAGGGCATGGCGCGGCACCTGGCGGCGGCGGGCTTCGACCCGCTGTGGGTGACGAAGGGCGAGCAGGGGCTCGCGCGCCTCCGCTACGAGCGGCCGGACGTCTGCGTCCTCGACCTGATGATCCCGCAGACCGACGGCTGGAGCATCATCGAGGCCGCCCGCGGCGACGGCATCGGTACGCCGATCATCGTCGTCAGCGCGCGCGGCACCGAGCACGACCGGATCCACGCGCTCGAGATCGGGGCCGACGACTACCTCGTCAAGCCGTTCTCGATGAAGGAGCTCGTGGCGCGCGTGCAGGCCGCGGCGCGGCGCGGCGTGCGGGCTCAGGAGCCGGCGCGCGGAGAGCCGATCGAGATCGAGGAGCTCCGCATTGACCCCGACCAGGTGGAGGCGTACGTCGACGGCGACGCGGCGGGCCTCACGCCGACGGAGTTCCGGCTGCTGTACGCGCTCGCGCTGGAGCGAGGTCGGGTCGTCACGCGCGACGAGCTGCTCCAGCGCGTCTGGGGCCGGCGCGAGACGCACCGCGACCGCACCGTCGACGTCTTCGTCCGCAAGATGCGTGAGAAGATCGACCGGCGCGCGCCTCGGCACACCTTCATCCAGACGCGCTACGGCGTCGGCTACAAGCTCGACGCCGTCCCCAAGTAGTCCGGCCTGACTTGGGATTTCAGTTGCCTTCCGAGGGGAAGTGGCTGCTGCAATCACGTCATCGCGGCCGCTCTATCCAGTCACTTCGTAAGCGAAGCGCCTCTGAAAGCAGCCGCACGACGATCCGGCATAACTGAACCGCGAGGTAGGCGACGATGATCCATGTCGCGACAGGTCTCGCGACTCCACCTGCTGCGAACACGATCTTCACGCGGCTATTATCGGCAGCGTTCCGTACGCCTTCGTAACATGCGGAGATGGCGAACCGCACACTGAGGATTGAGGTTCCTGAGAAGGAGCTCGAGCGGTGGGAGGCAGAAGCAAAACACCGCGGCGTCCGCGTTGAGAGCTGGGCGCGTCGCATGCTCAGGTTTGTTCTTGAGGCGGAGGTCGAGGGAGAGACGACCGTGTCGCTCGGACGTCAGCGGCGGCTCGCTTCAGAGGCGTTCAAGTGCCTGTGGTGTGGTGGGCCATTTGGAACGCCAACTGCGACAGCTCGGCGCCGCTATTGCTCAGATGTTTGCCGCGTACGAGCGTGGCGATTCCGCCAACACCACGATGGAAGCGGAACTAGGGGCCCTGGACGGGCGGACGTAAGCCAAAAGAGCGCGGGAGCTCGCTCGACCTCGAGTTACAACGCAGACGGTTACAAGCTCGATGCCCCAAGTAACGCGATAGTGCGGCCACCGACTTAAGGAGGAAACGATGCAGGCGCTCATGAAGGAGTTCCGGACGTTCTTGCTGCGCGGGAACCTCGTCGACATGGCGGTCGGGATCGTGATCGGGATCGCCTTCGCGGCGGTCGTCTCGGCGCTCGTCGCCGACCTGATTACGCCGATCATCGCCGCGATCGTCGGCAAGCCCGACTTCTCCGGGCTCACGTTCACGATCCACAAGAGCCACTTCCTGTACGGCGCGTTCATCAACGCACTGATCACGTTCGTCTCGATCGCGGCCGCCGTCTTCTTCTTCGTCGTGAAGCCCGTGAACATGCTGATGGCGCGCCGGAAGACCGAGCCGCCGGTCGACGAGGTCGTGCGCCCGTGCCCGGAGTGCCTCAGCGAGATCCCGAGCGCCGCGCGGCGCTGCGCCTTCTGCACGGCGCAGCTCGCGCCCGCTACCTAGGGGTCGCGAACGAGCGGGAGCCCGGTCGCGACGGTGCGGCGGCCGCCGACGTCGTAGACGACGTCCACCTTGTCGTCCTGCCGGTACGTACCGGCCACGCCGAGGAAGAGCGACAGCCAGCGCCAGAAGCCGAGCCGGCCCTCGCGCGCGAGCGGCCGCTCGAAGACGAGCTCGCCCGGCTCGTGCCGGAAGTCGCGACCCTCGACCTGCCGAATGCCGTTCAGGAAGACCTCGAAGTCGCCCGCGACACCCGGCGGCAGCTGCACGCGCGTCCGCTCGGCCATCCTTCATAGACTACGAACCCGTGCGCCGGCGCCCGATCGCCTTCTGCCTCGTAATCGGCGCGGCGCTCTTCTTCGTCGCCGCCGCCACAGCCGGAAACGGCGGCTTCGCGCCCGAGACGCCGCACTCGCCGAACGCGAGCCGGATCAACGACAGCTACAAGCTGATCGCCCTGTTCACAGGGTTGATCCTGATTCTCGTCGAGGCGGCGCTGATCACGTTCGTCGTGCGCTACCGCCGCCGCGGGCGGCCGCGCGACGCCGAGGGGCCGCAGGTCCGCGGGCACACCCGGCTCGAGCTGATCTGGACGGCGATCCCGGTGCTGATCCTCGCGGCGATCGGCGGCTACGTCTTCTACAAGCTGCCGGGGATCAAGGACGTCCCGAAGGCCCGCGCCGCGGGAGACCAGATCGCCGTCCGCGTCGACGCGCACCAGTTCTACTGGCAGTTCACGTACCCGAACGGCGCAGTGTCGATCGACGAGCTCCACGCGCCGGTGAACAAGGTCGTCACGCTCACGATCAACTCGCACGACGTCGACCACAGCTGGTGGGTCCCGGAGCTCGGCGGCAAGTTCGACGCCATCCCGGGGAAGACCAACCACACGTGGTTCCGGACGAACCGGCTCGGCACCTACCGCGGCCAGTGCGGCGAGTTCTGCGGGATCTTCCACGCAGCGATGCAGGCGCGCGTCGTCGTCGAGCCGCAGGCCGACTACCAGCGCTTCATCTCGAGCCAGGCGAAGCCGCAGCTCGGACAGGCCGAATGGGTCGGCGTGTGCGCCAAGTGCCACGGCTTGAAGGGCCAGGGCGACTACGGCCCGAAGATCACCGCGAGCCCGATCCTCACGGATCGCGGGCAGCTCGAGACGATCGTCCGCAACGGCCGCGACCAGTCGAACATCCCCGGCGTCATGCCGCCGGTCGCCGACGGCTGGTCGAAGCAGCAGCTCGACGCGCTCTTCACGTACCTCGGGAGCCACGTCGTCGGAGGAGGCGGCGGTGGCGGTTAACGGCACCTCGGAGCTCCCGAAGCGGATCCCGTGGTACGAGGGCCGCGTCGCCAGCTGGGTCACGACCGTCGACCACAAGCGGATCGGGATCCTCTACATCACGACGAGCCTGCTCTTCTTCCTCGTCGGCGGGGTCCTCGCGCTGCTCATGCGCGCCCAGCTCGCGACGCCGAACGAGCACTTCATCACGCGCCAGTCCTACAACGAGCTCTTCACGATGCACGGGACGACGATGATCTTCCTCTTCGTCGTCCCGATCCTCGCGGGCTTCGCGAACTTCCTCGTCCCCTTGATGATCGGCGCGCGCGACATGGCCTTCCCCCGCCTGAACGCGCTCTCGTACTGGCTCTACCTGCTCGGCGGGCTCGTCCTCATGTCGAGCTTCTTCGCCAAGCACGGCCCGGCAAGCGCAGGCTGGTACAGCTATGCACCGCTCTCGGAGAAGTTCTACTCGCCCGGCCACGGCCAGGACCTCTGGATCCTCGCCATCCATCTGACGTCGATCTCGTCGATCCTCGGCGCGATCAACTTCGTGGTGACGATCCACAACATGCGCGCCCGCGGGATGAGCTGGATGCGCCTCCCCTTGTTCGTCTGGTCGATCGAGATCTACGCGATCCTCATCCTGATCGCCCTCTCCGAGCTCGCCGGGGCGATGACGCTCCTCCTCCTCGACCGCGAGGCCGGGACGCACTTCTTCCTGCCCTCGAAGGGCGGGAACGCCGTCCTCTACCAGCACCTCTTCTGGTTCTTCGGGCACCCCGAGGTCTACATCATGGTGCTGCCCGCGATGGGGATCATCTCGGAGGTGATCCCCGTCTTCTCGCGCAAGCCGATCTTCGGCTACAAGGCGATCGCGTTCTCGACGGTCGCGATCGGCTTCTACTCGATGCTCGTCTGGGCGCACCACATGTTCTCGGTGGGCATGCCGACCTACCTGAACGTCTTCTTCATGCTCTCGTCGATGACGATCGCCGTCCCGACCGGGATCAAGATCTTCAACTGGATCGCGACCACCTGGCGCGGCAACCTCATCTTCGACACGCCACTGCTCTTCGCGCTCGGCTTCGTCGGCCTCTTCACGATCGGCGGCCTCTCCGGGATCTTCCTCGCCGCGTTTCCCGTGGACTGGCAGGTGACGGACACGTACTACGTCGTCGCGCACATGCACTACGTCCTCTTCGGCGGGACGGCGTTCGGGGTCTTCGCGGGTCTCTACTACTGGTGGCCGAAGATGTTCGGTCGTGTGCTCGACGAGCGTCTCGGGAAGGCACACTTCTGGCTGACGTTCATCGGCTTCAACCTGACGTTCTTCCCGCAGCACATGCTGGGCCTGCTCGGAATGCCGCGCCGGATTTACACCTACGACCACCACGGGCTCTGGGAGGCGTACAACCTGATGTCGTCGATCGGCTCGGGGATCCTCGCGCTCGGGGTGCTCACCTTCCTCGTGAACGCCGTGAAGACGGCGCGCGTCGGCCGCCGGGTCGGCAACGACCCGTGGCTCGCGGACACGCTCGAGTGGTACACGACCTCGCCGCCGCCGGACTGGAACTTCGAGCGCGTCCCGTATGTGACAAGCGCGCGGCCGCTGCGCGACCTGCGGCGGCGGCTCGCGGAGGTGCGATGAGAGACGCGCCTGCTCCGGGCTTCTGGCTGCGGCTGACCGCGCTCGCCGGGACGGCTGCGACGTTGCTCGCGGTCGTCAGCGGAGCGGCGGGCCTCGACACGGCCCATCGCGCGCTCGCCGCGTTCGCCGTACCGCCGCTCGTGGCACTCGTCGTCGCGGCGCGGCTCGCGCACCGGCCCCTCCTCGCGCCGAGCCTCGCGGCGCTCGTCTTCTTCGGCGTCGCGGCGGCGGTGATGCCGCGGCCGCTCCACATCGCCTTCGCGGCGCTTGCGTTCGGCGCGTCCGCGTGGGCGGCCGCCCGCTCGTTCGTCGGCGCGGCCACCGTCCCGCGCGCGAGCGCGCGCGACTACCTGACGCTCACCAAGCCGCGGATCATGAGCCTGCTCCTGCTGACGGGCGCGGCCGGCGCCTTCGCGGGCGCGCATGGTCGGCCCTCGCTCGCGGAGGTCGCACTCACGCTCGGCGGGCTGGCCCTGGCCTGCGGCGGCGCCAGCGCGCTGAACCACGTGCTCGACCGCGACATCGACCGGCTCATGGGCGAGCGGACGCGGGAGCGACCGGTCGCGGCGGCGCGCGTCCCCGCCTCGCGCGCGCTCGAGTTCGGGCTCGCGCTCTCGGCCTTCTCGTTCGTCCTCCTCGCGTCGCTCGCGAACGTGCTCGCCGCGCTGCTCGCGCTCGCCGGGAACCTCTTCTACGTCCTCGTCTACACGCGGTGGCTGAAGCGCTCGACGCCGCAGAACATCGTCATCGGCGGCGCGGCGGGCGCGGTGCCGCCGCTCGTCGGCTGGGCGGTCGCGACCGGCCACCTCGGGCTCGCCGCGCTCGTCCTCTTCGGCCTCGTCTTCCTGTGGACGCCGCCGCACTTCTGGGCGCTCGCGCTCCTCATCGAGCGCGACTACGCGGCCGCGCGCATCCCGATGCTTCCGGTCGTCCGTGGGACGCGCGAGACGACGCGGCAGATCGTCATCTACTCGCTCGCGCTCGTCGCCTTCTCGCTGCTCCCGCTCGCGTGGGGCCAGTTCGGGATCGCGTATGCGGCGGCCGCGGTCGTCCTCGGTGCAGCGCTGCTCCAGCTCGCGCTCGCGCTCCGCCGCGACCCGTCGCGCCGCCGCGCCGGCCTCCTCTTCCACTACTCGCTCCTCTACCTGGCTCTGCTCTTCGTGGCCCTGGCCCTCGACCCGCTGATCGGATGACCGAGCCGCTCCCGCAGCCGCCGCCCCCGCAGACGTCGTATCCGCCGGTCGAGCCCGACGGCGAGCTGGCACGCAAGAACGCCGTCCTCGGACTCGTCCTGTTCGGCCTCTGCCTGCTCGTCTTCGGCGGGACGATCGGCGTCGCGCTGCTCTACCTCGCGCTCGACTGAGCAAGCTCGAGGGGATCTTCCTCGCGCGGCCCGACTCGCCGCCGGCCGGCATCCCGCTGGCCGTGAAGGACCTCTTCGACACGGCTGGGCTCACGACGACCTACGGCTCGATCCTCTTCGCCGACCACGTCCCGGACCGGACCGCGGAAGCCGTCGCCCGTTTGGAAGCGGCGGGCTACGGCGTCGTCGGCAAGACGAACCTGCACGAGTTCGCGTACGGCGTCACCTCCGAGAACCCGCACTTCGGGACCGTGCCGAACCCGCTCCTGCCCGGCCGGATCGCCGGCGGCTCGAGCGGCGGCTCCGCGGCCGCGCTCGCCGCGGGCCTTGCGGACGCGGCGCTCGGCACCGACACCGGCGGCTCGATCCGCATCCCCGCCGCCTGCTGCGGGATCGTCGGCTTCAAGCCGACCTTCGGACTCGTGCCGCTCGAGGGCTGCTTCCCACTCGCGCCGAGCTACGACCACGCGGGCCCGATGGCGCGGTCGGTGGACGAGTGCGCGCGGATGCTCGAGCACCTCGCGCCCGGCTTCGAGCCGGGCGACCCGGTCCCGCCGGAGGAGCTGAGGCTCGCCGTGACGTGGCTCGATCGCGCCGACCCGCTCGTCCGCGCCCGCGTCGAGGAGGTCGCGGCCCGCTTCCCGCGCCGCGAGACGATCGACTTCCCGCGGCCGCGCAACGACGCGCAGTTCAGGCGCGAGATCGCAGACGTCCACCGCGGCCTCTTCCCGGAGCACGCCGACTCGTACGGCGAGGACGTGCGCGAGAAGATCGAGGAGTGCCTCGCGATCTCGGAGGGCGAGGCGGAGGCCGCGGCGCGCGAGCGCGAGCTCTACCGCGAGCAGTGCCTCGAGCTCCTCGAGGGCTTCGACCTCCTCCTGACGCCGACGCTCTCCTTCGTCGCGCCGCCCGTGGGCACGATCACGAACGCGAACCGCAACTGGAACACCCGCTTCACGTTCCCCTTCAACGCCCTCGGCTGGCCGGCGCTCGCGCTCCCCTGCGGCCCGGCCGAGGACGGCCTGCCCGCCTCCGCGCAGCTCGTCGGCCGGGCGGGCGAGGACGCGCTCGTCCTCGCCGCGGGCTCGTCCCTCGATCGAGGGAGGCCAGGCCCCTCGTAGGTGCCGACAAATCGGGGGAGCGATGGTCCTCCTGCGCCGCTCCCTCCTGCTCGTCGCGGTCCTCTGCCTCGCCTCCGGCGCGCAGGCCGCCAAACGGCCCCTGCGCCCGCCCGCGACGCCGGCCGCGCTGCGCCCGTTCCTGCTCAGCCCGGGCGAGGCGCCGACGCACACCTTTCCGCGCACGCCGTCGTTCGCGTGGAACCCGGTCCGGAACGCCGCCTTCTACGAGTTCGAGCTCGCGACGAGCGACACGTTCAACGAGGGCCAGATCCTCTTCGCGACGAACACGCTGAAGGCGCCGACGGTGTCGATCCCGGTCGCGCTGCCGTGGCTTACCGGCCGCCCGTACGCGCTGTACGCGCACGTGCGCTCGATCGCGCCGAGCGGCGCGACGAGCCCATGGAGCACGCCGTTCGGCCTCAACATGCGCTGGTCGGCGGTGCCGACGAAGCTTCCCGGCAAGGAGTATCCGGGCCTCGTCCAGTGGACGCCCGTCGACGGCGCGAGCGCCTACGACGTCTGGTTCGACGAGCCGAACAAGATCATCCGCACGAAGACGAACGCGGCCGACGAGCGCGAGTACTACACCCTCCACCAGCTCTCGCCGTGGCCCGACGTCGTGCACTGGCGCGTGCGCGCGGTGCGGAAGACCTACGGCGACCTGCCGAACCGGCTCCCGACGGTGACGTACGGCCCGTGGAGCGCGCTCCAGACCTCGGTGAACCCGCCCTTCGCCACCGGCCCGCTCCACGACGTCGCGGCCGTCTCCGACACGACCACGACGGACACGACCCCGACCGTGCACAAGCTCACGCCCGCCTTCGCCTTCGCCGGGAACCAGGTGACGGCGAACCCTGACATCCCGGGCAAGCCGGCGGACCTCTACCGCGTCTACGTCTTCAGCGACTCGGACTGCGTGAACGTCGTCTTCAAGGGCGCGCTCGTCGGCAGCCCTGCCTACGCGCCGCGCATGACGGGCCCGCTCCAGCTCCCGACGCAGGCTGGGACGCTCTTCCTCTCGGCTCAGGGCTACCTGGGTGACGGCCTCGAGGGCAAGACCTTCATGGCGGACAGCTCGAGGATCCAGACCACCGAGTCCGACAAGCCGCAGATCCCGCCGTCGACGCCGCCGACCGTTCCGGACCCGTCCGAGACCGCGCCTCCGCCCGAGGCGACGCAGCCGCTTCCGGGGACGCCGGTCGAGACGGGCGCGCCCGTCGACCTCTGGGACAGCGGCTGGCCCAACGGCCGCTACTACTGGACGGTCGTCGCCGCGGAGCCTCGCCTGAGCGCGAACCTGACCACGTACCTCGCGGCACCGGCGCACGCGGGGGACATGTCCGTCGTCGTCAACTCGAGCCTCGGCTTCGGCGGCCAGGCGCAGATCGGAGACGGAGCGACCGCCGAGGTCGTGCCCATCGACCACGCGCTCGGGAGCATCGTCACGCTGAAAGCGCCGCTCCTCTACAACCATCCCGTTCACGAGCGGTTCTTCATCCCGGGCGACACGGTCGAGTACCACGACCTCGAGATGCCGCAGGACGCGTGCGCACAGGGTCGCGTCCAGGCGTTCGGCAAGACGAACGAGCCCGCGGTGACGATCTCCGGCGCGCCGTACGTGACGGGCCTCTCGCCCGCCGGGCGACTCGTCCAGGCGACCGGCTCGCGTCCCGCGTTCTACGGCTCGCCGCTCGTCTCGTGGAAGCCGGCGCTCGGCGCGGACGAGTACCAGGTGCAGTGGAGCCCGTCGCGCTACCCGTGGCGGCCGGTCGACCCGCTGACGAAGGAGCGCTACGAGAAGCTCACCTTCGCGACGAGCGCGCTGCTCGACCGCGCCGTGATCGGCCAGAACGGCGCGACGCGCGGCCCGCTGCCGCCCGGCGTGTGGTGGTACCGCCTGCGGGGGCTCGACTTCTCGCTGCCGGGGACGGCGCGCGCGATGTCGTGGTCGAAGCCGATCTCGGTGCGAATCACGAAGCCGAAGTTCTCGGTCGTCGGGAAGCACTAAGCTCGGCCATCGATCCGGACCTCGCCTTCGCGCACGAGCTCGCCGACCTCGCCGACTCTCTCTCGCTGCCGCGCTTCCGGGCCGCGGATCTGCGCGTCGACGAGAAGCCCGACCTGACGCCCGTCTCGGACGCCGACCACACGGTCGAGGAGGCGCTGCGGGCGGCGATCGCCGAGCGCCGGCCGGGCGAGGGCTTCCTCGGCGAGGAGGGCGGCGGCGAGGAGGCGGACACGCGCTGGGTCGTCGACCCGATCGACGGCACGCGGAACTTCGTCCGCGGGATCCCGATCTGGGCGACGCTCGTCGCGCTCGAGCGCGACGGCCGGGCGGTGGTCGGTGTCGCGTCCGCCCCGGCGCTCGGCCAGCGCTGGTGGGCGGCGCGCGGCGAGGGCGCCCACCGCGACGACAGCCGGATCCACGTCTCCGCGATCCGCCGGATCGAGGACGCGACGTTCTGCTACACGAGCGCGCGCGAGTTCGCGCGGTGGGGAATCGCCGACCGGTTCCTCGCGCTCGCCGAGCGGAGCTGGGTCGCGCGGGGCTTCGGCGACTTCTGGATGCACATGCTCGTCGCCGAGGGCGCCGCGGACGCGGCGGTGGACGGCGGGCTTCAGCGCTGGGACACGGCCGCCGTGGAGGTGATCGTCGAGGAGGCCGGGGGTCGCTTCTCCGGCCTGAACGGCCGACCGCACGAGCCCGGCGGCCCGGCCCTCTCCTCGAACGGCCTGCTGCACGACGCTGTCGTGCAGGCGTTCGCCCTCTAGCTTGACGCGGCGCGCACCGCCTCCTCGTAGATCCGGTCGCGGCCGAAGCGGTCGAGCTCGTCCGAGAGCAGCTCCGCGGGCGGCGGCGGGTCGCCGGGCGGGAACGGTGCCGGCTCGCCGTCGATCTCGACGCCAGTCAGGCTGTCGGCAGGATCGTGCTCCAGCTCGATCTCTCGGTGGAGCCGCGAGCGCAGCCACCCAGCGAGGAGCTGCGCCTGCGCGGCGGTGCCGGACACCCGCACGCGCCGGACGTCCGCGATCCCGGGCCAGAGCGAGGCGAGCTGCGGGCGCCACCGGCTCGTCCGCGCCCACGCGATATCGGAGACGGCCACGCGGTCGAAGACCTCCGCGAGCTCGGCGTACGGCGCCGGCAGGCCCGGCCACTCGGTCGAGTCCACGATCAGCCGGTCGACGACGTCCACGAGCTGCTCGAACGGCTGCTCGCCGAACGGCGGCAGCCCGCGCCAGCGCAGGAACACCGGCAGGTCGGGGATCAAGAGCGGCTGGACGACGCTCGCGGGAGCCTGCATCCGGCGGCCGCGCAGGTGGATCCGGATCGTCTCCACGCACACCGACCGTCCGTCGCCGGCGGGATAGCACTCCACCTCGGCCGCGCCGTCGATCCCGTCGTCCGCGTCCGGCTCCGGCACGAGGACGATCGTCCGCGACGGATGGCGCTCCGCGAGCCCGGCCAGCACGTCCTCCGCGGCCGCCACCCACTCCGCGGGCACCCAGGCGATGTGCGTGAGGACGCTCGTCCGCTGGAACGGCGTGCCCGACTCGCGGTCGACCCGTAGCGCGGCGAGCTCGTCCTCGATCGCCCTGACCGAGGTCAGTGCCGCCGCCACGACCTGCCGTCCCGCTGGATGAGCTCGTCCGCGGAGTGCGGCCCCCACGTCCCGGCCGCGTAGTTCGGGAAGGCCGGCCGGTCGCGCGCCCACGGCGCGACGATCGCGTCCACGAGCGCCCATTGCTCCTCGACCTCGTCCGTGCGCGTGAAGAGCGTCGCGTCGCCGCGCATCGCGTCGAGGATCAGGCGCTCGTACGCCTCGGGCATGCCCGTCCGGAACGCGCCTCCGTAGAGGAAGTTCATGTGCACGGTCCGAATCGTCATGCCGAGGCCCGGTACCTTCGCGCCGATCGCGAGCGACACGCCTTCGTCGGGCTGGATGTGGATGAGCAGGACGTTCGGGCGCAGGCCCTCGGCGGCGGTCTCCTCGAACGGCGGATGCGGGGCGCGCTTGAACTCGATCGCGATCGTCGTCTCGCGGCGCGCGAGCCGCTTGCCCATCCGCACGTAGAAGGGCGTGTCCGCCCAGCGCCAGTTGTCGGCGTAGAGCTTCGCTGCGACGAAGGTGTCCGTCATCGAGTTCTTCGCGACGCCCTCCTCCTCGCGGTAGGACGGCACCTCCTCGCCCTCGATGAACCCGCGCCCGTACTGCCCGCGCACGACCGACTTCGGCCCCGGCGTGTGCAGCGAGCGGAACACCTTCACCTTCTCGTTCCTGACCGACTCCGAGCTGAAGTCGATCGGCGGCTCCATCGCCGTCAGCGCGAGCAGCTGGAGCAGGTGGTTCTGGAAGATGTCGCGGATCGCGCCCGCCCGCTCGTAGTAGCCGGCGCGGCCCTCGATCCCGATCGACTCGGCGACGGTGATCTGCACGTGATCGATGAACTGGCGGTTCCAGATCGGCTCGAAGATGCCGTTCGCGAACCGCAGCGCGAGCATGTTCTGGACCGTCTCCTTGCCCAGGTAGTGGTCGATGCGGAAGACCTCGTCCTCCTCGAAGTGCTCCTGGATCACCTTGTTCAGCTCGAGCGCCGACGCGAGGTCGTGCCCGAACGGCTTCTCGACGATGAGCCGCGTCCAGCCGGAGGTCGAGCGGCGCTTGCCGAGCGCCCGCACGACGACCGGGAAGACGCTCGGCGGGATGGCGAGGTAGTAGACGCGGTTCCCGCCGGTCTTCCGCTTCTCGTCCAGCTCCTCGAGCCGCTGCGCGACCTCGTCCTCGCCGCCCTCGTCCGCGAAGTCCGTGGCCACGTAGGCCATGCCCTCGGCGAGGCCGTCCCAAATCTCCTCCTTGAACGGGTCGCGCGCGTGCTCCTTCACCGCCTCCTTCATCCGCTCGCGGAACTCGTCGTCCGACTCCTCGGTGCGCGCGACGCCGAGGACGGCGAAGCGCTCCGGCAGCAGCCGCCGGAACGCGAGCGAGTAGAGCGCCGGGAAGAGCTTCTTCGTCGTCAGGTCGCCGGAGGCGCCGAAGATGACGAGGACGCAGGGATCCGGCGTCGTCCGGACCTGGAGCCCTTCGAGGAGTGGGTTCTGCTCGCGCTCCGACCGCTCCTCGGTAATCGCCATCCGGGAAGCGTATGCGAGTGCCGTGCCCGTCGACACGGTGTTGCTGCCGGAGACGCAGTTGTGCCAAAACCGTGACATTTGAGTGCCGCGAGCAGTCTGTTGTCGAAATCGAAAATAGACTCGGCTGATGCCGGTAGCGACACGATTCGTCACCGGGTGGGATTGGGCAGGCCGATTCAGCGCCGGCGGCGTTCTCGTGGGCTTTACGATCGCGGTTCTCTTGCGGGCCGCCGGTTTCGCTCGTGTTCGCGTCCGACATGACCGCAACAGGCGCGTCTCAGTGCGGATACGGCGCCCCGATCCCCTCGTCTGGTCTGGCGGGTGGGCCGTCCTCGGGGCTATCTTTGGTGTCATCTATGGCTTCCTCACCCACTGAGCACGACGTGCGCGCGGGCCAGGCATCGGCGACGAAGAAACGCTGGCGACGTGCGACTTCCCGAAGAACGGTGATCCTCTTCACGACCGTGGTGTTGGGCACGGTGGCCGGGCTGATCGGCCGAGCAACGTCAGACTGGACGGGCGCCGGCGTCGGGTTTGGCCTTTTCGCGCTCTTGGTCGTCTTCGGGACGCCTTACCTGTACGGCCCGCTCTCATCTCCGGCCGAGATCAGGCGGATACAAGCGGAGCTCGCCGAACAAGCTCGACGCGAAGCCGACGCCGGGTAATCAGCGCGGGTCGGTGCTCGCCTTCGCCCGCTCGAGGGCGCGGATCGCGTGGCCGCCGAACTGCTCGCGGAGCGCGGCGGCGACCTTCGCCGAGAACCTGATCTCGTCGCGCGACGCGAACCGGGCGAAGAGCGACGCGGCGATCACCGGCGCCGGGACGTTCTCGTTGATCGCCTCGAGGATCGTCCACCGGCCCTCGCCCGAGTCCTCGACGTAGGGCGCGATGTCCTCGAGCTTGCCGCCGTGCTGCTCGAAGGCCGAGTGCAGGAGCTCGAGGAGCCAGGAGCGCACGACCGAGCCGTTCCGCCAGATCCCCGAGATGGCGTGCAGGTCGAAGTCGTACTCGGAGTGGTCCATGATCTCGAACCCCTCGGCGTACGACTGCATCAGCCCGTACTCGATGCCGTTGTGGACCATCTTCACGAAGTGCCCCGCGCCCGAGGGGCCGACGTGCGAGTAGCCCTCCTCCGGTGCGAGCGTCTCGAAGATCGGCTCGAGCCGCCGCACCGGCTCCTCGTCGCCGCCGACCATCAGGCAGAAGCCGACCTCGAGGCCCCAGATCCCGCCCGAGACGCCGGCGTCCACGAAGTGGATCCCCTTCTCCTGCGCCTCGGCGTAGCGGCGCTTCGAGTCGCGGAAGTTCGAGTTGCCGCCGTCGACGATCGTGTCGCCGGACTCGGCCAGGCCGAGCAGGTCGTGGAAGACGTCCGCGGTGATCTTCCCGGCCGGGATCATCATCCAGAAGGCACGCGGCGCCTCCAGCTGGTCGCGCAGCTCCGCGAGCGAGGCCGCCGTGCGCTCCTCGACCTTCGGGTCGTAGGTGCAGACCTCGTGGCCGCCCTCCCGCAGCCGCTCCGTCATGCCGTTCCCCATGCGGCCGAGGCCGATCATGCCGAGTTGCATCAGGCTCACGCTCCCACGAGCTCGTGCTTCTTCGACTGCACCCCGTCGAGGAGCTCCGCAAACGAGTCGATGAACTTCTGCACGCCCTCCTCCTCGAGGACGCGGACGACGTCGTCGTAGTCGATCCCCGCCGCGGCGAGGTCGTCGAAGAGCCGGTGCGCCTCGTCGAGCCGCTGCTCGAGCGTGTCGGCCACGCGGCCGTGGTCCTGGAACGCCTCGATCGTCTCCTGCGGCATCGTGTTCACCGTCTCGGGGCCGATCAGCTCCTCGACGTACATCACGTCGCGGTAGTCGGGGTTCTTCACGGAGGTCGAGGCCCACAGGCACCGCTGCTTCGTCGCACCCTTGGCGGCGAGCGCCTCCCAGCGCGGGCCGGAGAAGACCTGCTTGTAGTTCTGGTAGGCGAGCTTCGAGTTCGCGATCCCGAGCTTGCCCTTCAGGTCGTCGTAGCCGCCGATCGCGTCGAGCCGCTTGTCGGCCTCCGTGTCCACGCGCGACACGAAGTAGCTCGCGACGGAGGCGACCTTCGAGGGGTCGCCGTCCTCCTCCACGAGCCGCTCGAGCCCGCGGACGTACGCCTCCATGACCTCCTTGTGCCGCTCGAGCGAGAAGATCAGCGTCACGTTGATGTTCTTGCCGAGCGCGATCATGTCCTCGATCGCGCCGAGCCCCGGCTTGGTGGCCGGGATCTTCACGTAGAGGTTTGGCTTCTCGACGAGCCCGTGCAGGCGCTTCGCCTCGGCCAGCGTCGCCTCGTAGTCGTAGGCGAGGTTCGGGTCGACCTCCCACGAGACGTAGCCGTCCTGGCCGTGGCCCGCGTCCCAGACCGGCCGCAGGAGGTCGCACGCCTCCGCGACGTCGTCGTGCGTCAGGTGGAGGTAGATCTCCTTCGGGTCCTCGAGCCGCTCGAGGCACTCGCGGAGCTGCTCGTCGTAGGCGTCGCCCTGCGAGATCGCCTTCTGGAAGATCGTCGGGTTCGACGTCACGCCGACGACGGCGTCGTCGCGCATCATCCGCGCCAGCTCGCCCGAGTGCAGGAGCTGACGCGAGAGGAAGTCGATCCAGACGCTCTGGCCGTGGTCGGCGAGCTGGTGCAGTGGGCTTTTCTCAGGCATTGGTGAGTCCTCTCTCCATTTGTTCGATCTTCTCGAGTCTTCTTACGTACCGCTCGCCGCCGTTGAACCGGGCGAGCAGGAACGCGCGGACGAGGTCGGCGGCGAGCTGCGGGCCCACGATGTCGGAGCCCAGGCAGAGCACGTTCATGTCGTCGTGCTCGACGCCTTGGTGCGCGGAGTAGACGTCGTGGCAGATCGCGGCGCGGATCCCGGGCAGCTTGCAGGCGGCGATCGAGGCGCCGACCCCCGAGCCGCAGACGAAGACGGCGCGCTCCGCCTCGCCGCTCGCAAGCGCCTCGCCGACCTCGCGCGCCTTGTCGGGATAGTCGACCCGCGGCGTGGGACTCTCGACTCCGAGGTCGAGGATCTCGTGGTCGGCGATCGCCGTCAGGACGGCGTCGCGCAGCCGAACGCCTCGGTGATCGAACGCAACCGCAACCTTCACTGCGTCGGACGGTACCCGAGTGCCCAGGAGCTATGCCTGCGCTTAGACTGGCGGGCGGTGACCGTGAACGACCCGGATCTCTGGCGCGAGCTCGGGCAGCAGCTCCGAGTCGACTCCGTCCGCTGCGCCGCGAGCGCCAAGTCCGGCCACCCCACCTCGGGCATGTCCGCCGCCGACCTGATGGCGGTGCTGCTCGCGAAGTACCTCCGCTACGACTTCTCCGAGCCGAAGGACCCGCACAACGACCGGCTCGTCTTCTCGAAGGGACATGCCTCGACGCTCCTGTACGGCATGTACCGGGCGGCCGGGGCCGTCTCGGTCGACGACCTGAAGACCTACCGCCAGTTCGGAAGCATGCTCGAGGGCCATCCGACCCCGCGGATCCCGTGGGTCGACGTCGCCACCGGCTCCCTCGGCCAGGGCCTCCCGTACGGCGTCGGGATGGCGCTCGCCGGGAAAAGGCTCGACCGGCTGCCGTTCCGCGTGTGGGTGCTCCTCGGCGACAGCGAGATCGCCGAGGGCTCGCAGTGGGAGGCCTTCGAGCACGCGGCCTACTACGAGCTCGACAACCTCGTCGCGATCCTGGACGTCAACCGGCTCGGCCAGCGCGGCGAGACGATGCACGGCTGGGACCTCGACTCGTACGCGAACCGGGCGCGCGCCTTCGGCTGGGACGCGATCGAGATCGACGGCCACGACGTCGAGGCGATCGACCGCGCGTACGCGCAGGCGCTCGCGACGACCGGGAAGCCCGTCGTCGTCGTGGCCCGCACGATCAAGGGCAAGGGCGCGAAGGAGGTCGAGGACAAGAACGGGTGGCACGGCAAGGCGCTCGACCACGCCGACGAGATCATCGAGGAGCTCGGCGGCGACCGGAACATCAAGATCCAGGTGCAGAAGCCGGACACGAGCGGGGCGCGGCACGAGTTCGAGACGAGCGCGCTCGAGCTGCCGCGCTACGACGTCGGCGAGGAGGTCGCGACGCGCAGGGCCTACGGGGACGCGCTCGCCGCGCTCGGCGCCGCGCGCGGCGACGTGGTCGCGCTCGACGGCGAGGTGTCGAACTCGACCTACGCCGACAGCTTCGCCAAGGCGCACCCCGAGCGGTACTTCGAGATGTTCATCGCCGAGCAGCAGATGGTCGCGGCGGCGGTCGGGATGCAAGTGCTCGGCTGGCGGCCGTTCGCCTCCACCTTCGCCGCGTTCCTCTCGCGTGCGTACGACTTCATCCGCATGTCCGCGATCAGCCGCGCGAGCTACTGCCTCTGCGGCTCGCACGCCGGCATCTCGATCGGCGAGGACGGCCCGTCGCAGATGGGGCTCGAGGACATCGCCGCGCTGCGCGCCGTCCACGGCTCGACCGTCCTCCACCCGTGCGACGCGAACCAGACCGCGCGCCTGGTCGAGAAGATGGCGGGCGTCGAGGGCATCTCCTACCTGCGCACGCTGCGGCCGGCGACGCCCGTGCTCTACGACGCGGACGAGGACTTCGAGATCGGCGGTAGCCGCACGCTGCGCGACGGCGAGGACGTCGCGATCGTCGCGGCCGGAATCACCGTGCACGAGGCGCTGAAGGCGGCGGAGACGCTGGCCGAGGAGGGCGTCGAGGCACGCGTGATCGACCTGTACTCGATCAAGCCGCTCGACGAGGAGACGCTGCGCTCGATCTCCTCGCCGATCGTCACCGTCGAGGACCACCTCCCCGAGGGCGGCCTCGGCGAGGCGGTGCTCTCGGCGCTCGCGAACGCGGAGGAGCGGCCGCGCGTCGTCCAGCTCGCGGTGCGCGAGATGCCGCGCTCGGGCAAGCCGGCCGAGCTGCTGGCCGCGGCCGGGATCGACGCCGATGCGATCGCGGCGGCGGCGCGCTCGCTGGTCGGCGCCCGCGTCTGATTTGAGCTGGGACGAAGGCTTCGCCGTCCGCTACGACGAGTGGGCGGCGCCGATCACGGCCGACATCCCGTTCTACGTCGGTCTGGCACGCGAGGCCGACGGGCCGATCGTCGAGCTTGCGATCGGGAGCGGGCGGGTCGCGATCCCCATCGCGCAGGCGACCGGCCGGCCGGTGATCGGGATCGACACGTCGCCGGCGATGCTCGAGCAGGCGCGCGCCCGCGCGGCAGAGGCGGGCGTCGAGCTCGACCTCCGTGAGGGCGACATGCGCGACCTCACGCTCGAGGAGCCCGCGGCGCTGATCTACTGCCCCGCCCGCGCACTGCTCCACCTCCCGACGTGGGCCGACCGCCGCCGCACCTTCGAGCGCGTCGCCACCTCGCTCCGGCCGGGCGGCCGGTTCGCGTGGAACGCGTTCGCCTTCGACTACCGGATCGCCGTGAGCCTCGACGGCGCGCACCTGGACGAGCCCGTCCCGCACACGATCGGCTACGGGGTCGGCGACAACCGCGTCGACATCGTCCTCGACAGCGGCGCGAGAAGCACGATCTGGTGGGCGACGAAGAACGAGTGGCTCGGACTGATCGACGTCGCCGGCCTCGAGGTCGAGGCGCTCTACGGCGGCTTCGAACGCGAGCCGTTCGGCGACGAGAGCCGCGAGTACGTCTTCGTCACTCGACCTGCTTCGTGATCGCCTCGTAGAGCGCGCGGTCGCGGTCGCGCGCCTCGCGGTACTCGTCGGCCCGGTCGAGGCGCGGCTCGAAGGTGCGGCCGAGCGGCGGCTCCGGCGCCGTCTCCCCGAGGCGGTCGAGCGTGGCGACCGCCGCGCCCCGTAGCGAGGCTTCGTCCACCGCCGAGAGCGTGATGGGCCGCGCGAGTGCGTCGGCCGTGAACTGGCACCAGGCCGGGCTGTGCTCGAGCGCGCCGCCCGTCGCGACGACCTCCTCGACCTCCGGGAGCAGCTCGGCGACGGCCGCGAAGCGGAACGCGACCCCCTCGAGGGCGGCCTGCCGGAGGTCGCGCGGCGTGGTCTCGAAGCGGAGGCCCCGGACGGCGCCGCGCGCGTGCGCGTGCCAGCCCGGGCTGCGCTCGCCGCCGAGGAGCGCGAGGAAGGTCAGCCCGTGGTCGGTCGGGTCGCGCTCGGTCAGCGCGTTCTCGTCCTCGTCGGGGCCGAGGATGTCCTCGAGCCAGCCGTGGACGTTGCCGCCGTCGGAGAGCGCGCCGCCCTCGAGCACGCGCCGCTCGTCGGCCCGGTAGAGGAAGAGCCCAGGCCGCGGCTGCGGCCGCTCGGTCTCGTAGAGCGTCCGGTAGGCGCCCGAGGTGCCGACCATGAGCGCGGCGCGCTCGCGCGTCACGCACCCGGCGCCGAGGTTCGAGCAGACGCCGTCGAGCAGCGCCGGATACCAGTCGCCCGTCGGCTCGTCGCCGAGTGGCGGCAGGCGCTCGCGGTCGACCTCGAGCGTCGAGAGGAGCTCCTCGTCCCAGTCGCCGCCCGCGAGGTCGACCAGCCCCGTTCCCGAGCCGAGCGAGAGCGAGCTTCGCGGCCGCTCACCGGTCAGCCGCTCGTAGAGGTAGTCGGCGAAGGAGACGAAGCGCGCGGCCCGGCGGAAGAGCTCCGGCTCCTCCTCCGCGAGCCAGGCGAGCTTGGCCGGCCAGTAGCTCGAGTGCAGGTGGCAGCCGGTGCGCGCGTGCACCGCGTCCGCGTCGAGCCGCCGCCGGAGCCACTCGGCCGCGTCGTCGCTCCGGGTGTCGCGCCACATGTATATCGGCGAGGCCGGCCGGCCGAGGTCGTCGAGGCAGAGGAGCGAGTGCCCGAAGGTCGAGGCGCCGACGGCGTCTACCTCTTCGCCGGCGAGCGCGTCCTCGACGGCGCCGCGCACCGCGTCGACGAGCTCGTCCGCGTCGGTCGTCCGGTACTTCCGGCTCGCGACGTCGCCGACAGGCTCGCTGTCCTCCCCGCAGACGGCCGCGCGGATCGAGGACGTGCCGACGTCGAGGGCGAGCACCCGCGTCATCAGGCGACGATACTCAACCGATGGAGACGCGCCTGGTCGAGGCCGGCGACACCGAGCTCGCGGTTCGCGAATGGGGCGACGCGCGCGGCCGCCCGCTCCTCTTCTGGCACGCACTCGGCGACCACACGTCGCTCCAGCCGATCGAGGCCGCGCCGATCCTCGTCCGCGACCACGGCTTCCGCGTGCTCGCGCCCGACGCGCCCGGCTTCGGCGGCTCGCCGCGTCTGCCGGCAGAGCGTTACGAGCTGGCGGCGCTCGTCGAGCTCGCCCGCTCGCTCCTCGACGCCCTCGGGCTCGAGCGCGTCGTCTGGGTCGGCTCCTCCTGGGGCGGAACCGTCGGCGTCCATTTCGCCGGCACGCACCCGGACCGCGTCGAGGCGCTCGTCCTCCTCGACGGCGGCTACACGGACTCGTCGCGCGACCTCGGATCGTCGCTCGAGGAGGTCCGAGAGCACTGGCACTCGCAGTCCGAGCTCTGGAGCTACGACTCGTGGGAGGCGCTTGACGACGACGCGCGCAGGTACTTCAGGCGCTGGTCGCCCGAGCTCGCCGCGAGCTGCCGTTCGGCCTACCGCGAGGAGAACGGGCGGATCGTCTCGATCATGGGCCCGGACGTCTACGCAGCGGCGATCTGGGGGACGTGGCTCGCCCCACCGGCCGAGGCGCTCACGCGGCTCGGAGCGGCCGGCGTGCCAACGCTTCTCCTCGCCGCGACGCTTCCGCCCGAGGAGGAGGAGCGGCGCCGCCTGGCCCGCGAGCGATTCGCCGAGCTCGTCCCGCAGGGCGAGATCCGCCTCATAGAGACGATGCACTTCGTGCTCGAGGACGCTCCGGAGGAGGCCGCACACGCGATCGGGGAGTGGCTGACGCGGGACTAGGCTTGGGGCGTGGCCCTCGTCATCGCCTCCAACCTGCGCAAGGAGCTCGCCGGCGACGTCCTGTTCGACGGCGTGTCGTTCAAGGTCGAGCGGCGCGACCGCGTCGCGCTCTCCGGCCCGAACGGCGCCGGTAAGACGACGCTGCTCCGGATCCTTGTCGGCGAGACCGAGCTCCAGGGCGGCGAGCTCGCCTTCCAGAAGGGCACCCGCGTCGCGCTCCACGACCAGCGGCCGCCGCTCGACCGCGACCTGACGCTGCGCGAGTACGTCCTCTCCGGCGCGACCGACCTCGTCGCCGCCGAGCAGGAGCTGCGCCGGCTCGAGGACGCGATGGCGGGGGGCGACCACGCCGACGCGACGTTGCGACTCTACGCCGAGGCGCAGGCCCGGCTCGAGCACGCGGGCGGCTACGCCTGGCGCGAGCACACGAACGCCGTCGTCCGCGGCCTCGGCTTCGCGGAGAAAGACCTCGACCGGCCGCTCCGCACTTTCTCCGGCGGCGAGCTGACGCGGGCCTCGCTCGCTCGCGCACTCGGCGGCGACCCTGACCTACTGCTCCTCGACGAGCCCACGAACCACCTCGACGTCGCGTCGATCGAGTGGCTGGAGCGCGAGCTCGCCTCGCTCGACGCGGGCGTGCTCCTCGTCGCGCACGACCGCTGGTTCCTCGAGGCGGTAACGGGCGCCGTGCTCGAGCTCGACGCCGGCCGCTCGACCTTCTTCGCCGGCCCGTGGCACGTGTGGCGAGAGGAGAAGGCGGCGCGCGCGCTCCACGCGGGCAAGACCGTCGACCGCTACGAGGAGGACATCGCGCGCCTGCGCCGCTTCGTGGAGCGGTTCCGGTACAAGAAGACGAGGGCGAAGCAAGCGCAGGCGAAGCTGACGCAGATCTCGCGGCTCGAGAAGGATCGCTCGAAGGCGAAGGGCGAGCTCGAGCTCCTTACACGCCGCTCACGGAGCCTCGGCTTCGAGTTCCTGAAGCCGGCTCGGAGCGGGCGCACGGTCGCGGAGGCACGCGATCTGGAGGTCGGGGTCGGTGACCGGGTGCTGGTTCGGCACGCCGACTTCGCGCTCGAGCGCGGCGAGCACGTCGCGCTCGTGGGGCCGAACGGCTCCGGGAAGACCACGCTCCTCGAGACGCTGCTCGACCTGCGCGAGACCCGCGCGGGCCTCGCCCGCCTCGGCCACGGCGTCGAGCCCGCCTACTTCAGCCAGCACGAGGTCGAGCTGCCGAGGACCGGGAGCGTGCTGGACGCAGCGCAGTCGGCGACGCGGCTGCCGCGCCCGCAGGCGCAGGCGCTTCTCGGCCGTTTCCTCTTCTCCGGCTGGGATGAGCACGAGAAGCCGGTCTCCGCGCTCTCGGGCGGCGAGCGGCGCCGCCTCGCGCTCGCGCTCGTCGTGGCGTCGGGCGCGAACTTCCTCGTCCTCGACGAGCCGACGAACCACCTCGACCTCGAGAGCCGCGAGGCGCTGGAGGCTGCGCTCGAAGCGTTCCCCGGGACGGTGCTCCTGGTCTCCCACGACCGCGCGCTGGTCGACGCGGTCGCCGCGCGGACGCTCGCGATCGAGAACGGCGAGCTGCACTCCTACGACGGCGGCTGGGCTGACTACGTGCGGGCGCGAGAGGCACGCGCTGCTCCGCCTCCATCACCACCGCCCGCCGCGCCTCCGAAGCGGAAGGCGCCGAAGCCCGCGCCTGCACGCCCGAGCGAGCTCGACCGCGTGGAGGCGGAGATCGCCGCGCGCGAAGAAGCCGTTACCGAGCTCGAGCGCCGCCTGGCCGACGACTGGGGCGATGTCGAGACCCTGGCCGCCCACCGCCGTGCACGCGACGAGCTCCAATCCCTCCTCGCCCGCTGGGAAGAGCTGTTCGAGCGCTCCCAGGCATAGGATTCGCTATCGGCGGAACCAGCCAACACCTACGGACAGGACGAGCAAAATCAGCCATGGCTCGAAGTGGATGCTCACCGTCATCGACTTGACGGAAATATCGGTGGCCCCTCCGGACGTGTCTAGGTGGACCGCTGCATTGCGGCAAATTTGTGACACTCGCGTGGCGATTCACGCCTGCCGCACGAAAAGTTGAGCGGCAGCAGCCGTCTAGATCTCCTTCGAGAGCTGGTCGGGCTCGAGTCGCCGACCGGGCACTCGGAGGGTTTGCGCGCGGTCGCCGAGCGCGTCGCCGCCGAGCTCGAGCCGCACGGCGGCGACGCGAGCTTCACCGGCGACCACCTGCGTGTCGACCTCTCGGGCGAAGGCGAGCCGCTCCTCCTGCTCGGCCACGTCGACACCGTGTGGCCGGTCGGGACGCTCGCGGGCATGCCCTTCCGGGTCGAGAACGGGCGCGCCTACGGGCCCGGCTCCTACGACATGAAGGCCGGGCTCGTCGTCCTCGTGGAGGCGGTCCGCGAGGCCGGCGACCGCCGTCGCGCGGCCCGCGTCTTCCTCACCGCCGACGAGGAGATCGGGAGCCTCTCGGCGCGGCCACTCATCGAAGAGGCGGCCCGCGACGTCGCGGCCGCGTTCGTGCTCGAGCCGCCGACCCCGCGTGGGAACCTGAAGACCGCCCGCAAGGGACTCGGCCGCTATCGCCTCGTCGTCCACGGCCACGCCGCCCACGCGGGAACGCATCCCGACGAGGGCGCGAGTGCCGTCGAGGAGCTCGCGCACCAGATTCTCGTCCTGCGCGGCCTGAACGACCCGCGGCACGGCATCACCGTCAACGTCGGCGTCATCCGCGGCGGCGTGCGTGAGAACGTCGTCGCCGACCACGCCGAGGCCTGGATCGACGTCCGCGTCACGCACGCGGCGGACGTGCCCAAGGTCGAGCGATCGCTCTCCGGGCTGATCCCGTTCCTCCAAGGAACGCGGCTCGAGCTCGAGGGCGGCTTCACGCGGCCGCCCCTCGAGCGGTCACCGGCCTCGACGCAACTCTTCGAGCAGGCGCGCGCCCACGGCCTCGAGCTCGGGCTCGACCTCCACGAGAGCGCCTCCGGCGGCGGCTCGGACGGCAACCTCGTCGGCGCGCTCGGCGTCCCAGTGCTCGACGGCCTGGGGGCGGAGGGCGGCGGCGCGCACGCGCGCGACGAGCACGTCCTCCTCGACTCGATCCCCGTGCGCGCGTCCCTCCTCGCGCGGCTCTTGATCGAACCGGGTCTTTAAAGCGAAAATCCCTGCACAACCGACTCGGAGGTGGTGTATGGCTGCCGTTTCGCCGACGAACGAGCGCCAGATGATCTCGGAGCGCATCGCTCCGGGCATGCTGCCGCGGGTTCTGAACTCGTTCGACATGACGATCATCTTCGTGGCGATCGTCCTCTTCATCGTGAACGCCTCGGCGATCCAGCAGGCCCACCAGGCGGCCTACACGTACTGGATCCTCGGCTTCCTCGCCTTCCTGATCCCGGGTGCGCTCGTCACCGCGCAGCTCGGGCAGATGTTCCCGCAGGAGGGCTCGCTCTACGTCTGGACGCAGAAGGCGCTCGGCCCGTTCTGGGGCTTCTTCGCCGGCTTCTGCGCCTGGTGGCCCGGCATCCTCGTGATGGTGGCGACGGGCGACGCCGTCGTCACGCTCTGGCAGTTCGTCGACACCGGCGGCCTGCCGAAGGCCTGGGAGCAGGGGCTCGTGATCCTCGCGGTGCTGTGGTTCTCGGCCCTCATGTCGATGCTGCGGCTGCGGATGACGCAGTCCTACGCCAACTGGGCGGTCGTGTTTTACGGCGCGGGGATCTTCGTGATCGGGCTCGCGGGCATCCTCTGGCTGATCGGCGACGGCCATTCCGCGACCGGCGGCTGGGGCACCGCGAGCAACTGGAGCATCCACTCCGGCCAGTGGACGTGGTTCGGCTTCGTCATCCTCGCGCTGCTCGGGATCGAGGTGCCCCTGAACATGGGCGTCGAGATCGTGCACATGCGCTCGATCAAGAAGTACCTCTTCTGGGGCTCGATCGTCGTCATGTTCGCGTACCTCTGGTCGACGCTCGGGACGATGCTGGCGCTCCCGGCCGCGAAGAGCGTCGGCAACACGACGGACATCCTCGCCGCCGTGCAGACCGGATTCTGGGGCTCGCACGCGTTCGCCGCGGTGATCGGGATCGTGCTGATCTGGTTCTTCGTCTCGAACACGATCGTCTACAACTACTCGTTCTCGCGCCTCTTGTTCGTCTCCGGGCTCGAGCAGCGGATGCCGCGCCAGCTGGGCGAGGTGAACCGGCGGAAGGTGCCCGTCTACGCGATCGTGACCCAGACGGTGCTGTCGTCGCTCTTCGTGGTCGCGATCTTCAACCCGTGGGTGAGCGGCAACAACAACCAGAAGGCCTACTGGCTCTTCCAGGCCGCGGTGACCGTGATCTGGTGCGTCTCGATGGTGCTCCTGTTCGCGGACATCTTCCTCGTCAAGCGGGCGTTCCCGCAGAAGTTCGAGGAGGTGCGGGCGGCCCATCCGTACGTCCTGTACGCGTGCGGCGTGATCGGGATGCTTGCGTCGGCCTTCGGCGCGTACACGGTGTTCCGCTCGCCGTGGACGACGCTCTTCACCCAGCAGCACTGGCGGATCTGGCTCGCGATCCTGTGCGGGATCTCGGTGATGGCGGCGGTGCTGATCTACGCGATCAGCGAGTACATGCACCGGCGTGAGGTGCCCACGCCAACCCCGACCCCGGCTGGGTGAAACCCGCTGAGGTAGTCGAGAAAGCGCACGAGGCGGACCTCCGCCTCGTGCGCTTTCTCTGGTGCGGGAACGACGGCACCGTGCGCGCCAAGGCGAGCGCGCTCGGCGGCCTCGAGGCTCGGATCGAGAGCGGGATCGGGCTCACCGTCGCGATGCAGGCGATGAACGGGCTCGACCACCTCCAGCCGGTCGAGGGCATGGGGCCGGTGGGCGAGGTCCGGCTCGTGCCCGACCCGGACACGTTCCGCGTCCTCCCCTACGCGCCGCGCACCGGCGCGATGCTCGTCGACCTGATCCAGCTCTCCGGCGACCCGGCGCCGCAGTGCCCGCGGTCGTTCCTGAAGCGGATGGCCGGCCGGCTCGAGGAGCGTGCGGGCGTGCTCGAGGTCTCGTTCGAGAACGAGTTCTCGCTCGCGCGCGTCGAGGACGGCGCCTTCGTCCCCGTCGACTCGAGCCTCTGCTTCTCGACGATCGGCCTGACCGCGTCGCAGGACTACGCCGACACGCTCGTCGATGCGCTCGAGCGGCAGGAGATCGGGCTCGAGCAGTACTACGCGGAGCTCGGGCACGGCCAGCAGGAGCTCTCGACGGCGCACGCGCCGGCCGTGCGCGCCGCCGACGAGCAGGTGCTCGTCCGCGAGACGATCCGCGGCGTCGCGTCGGGGTTCGGACTCGTCGCGTCGCTCGCCCCGAAGCCGTGGCCCGAGAACGCCGGCAACGGCGGGCACGTCCACTTCTCGCTTTGGAAGGACGGCAAGAACCTCTTCCACGACCCGGATGCGGAGGACGGCCTCTCGGCGACCGCGCGCTCGTTCGTCGCGGGCGTGCTCGAGCACCTGCCGGGCCTCTGCGGCCTGGCCGCGCCGAGCTTCAACTCCTACCACCGGATCGTCCCGCAGTACTGGGCCGGCGCGTTCACCTGCTGGGGCCACGACAACCGCGAGGCGCCGGTGCGCGTGCCGTCGCTCTTCTGGGGCTCCGAGGAAGCCTCGACCAACGTCGAGCTGAAGGCCGCGGACGCGAGCTGCAATCCGTACCTCGCGATCGGCGGCCTGATCGCCGCGGGCCTCGACGGCCTGGAGCGCGAGCTCGAGCCGCCCGAGCCCGTCGAGGTCGATCCGGCCACGATCCCCGAGGACGAGCGCGCCGCGCGGGGCATCCTGCGCCTGCCCGCCACGCAGGAGGAGGCGCTCGACGCGCTCGCGGCCGACCTGGTGCTGACGACCGCGCTCGGGCCGACCCTCACGACGTCCTACCTGGCCGTCCGCCGCTCCGAGTGGGCCGCCTACTCAACGGGAGACGAGGCATTCGAGCAGCAGGGTCACTTCTCGAAGTACTGAACGGCGTTCCGCTCGTCGATCACCACGCGCACGGCATCCTGCGCACGCGGCCGAGCCTCGACGAGTTCCGCGGCCTCTTCTCCGAGAGCCCCGACCCGCGCCAGTGGCCGCACGTCGCGACCGGCCTGACCTACCGGCGCGCCATCCGCGAGCTCGCCGGCTTCCTCGGCTGCGAGCCGACCGAGGCGGCGGTTTACGAGCATCGCCTCGCAAGCGACCCGGACGAGTACGCGTCTCGCCTCCTGCATGCCACGGGAACGGAGCTCCTGCTCGTGGACGACGGGTTCCCGCCGCCGGGCGAAGGCGTGGAGTGGGAGGAGCTCGGGGAGCTCGCTGGCTGCCGCGCGCGGCCTGTGCTCCGGATCGAGACGCACCCGCTCGAAGACGTCGCGACGGCGCGGACGCAAGGCTTCGTGGCGCTGAAGACGATCGCGGCGTACCGCGGCGGACTCGACCGGGTCTCGGAGCCGGTGCTCGCGGCGCTCGAGGCGAACGAGGCGACTGGCGCGCCGCTCCCGGTGCAGGTGCACTGCGGCTTCGGCGACTCCGACCTATGGCTCGCGCGAGCCGATCCGTCGCACCTCAAGCCGCTGATCGAGCGCTTCCGCGAGACGAAGTTCGTGCTCCTCCACTGCTACCCGTTCGTCCGCGAGGCGGGGTGGCTCGCACACGTGTACGGCAACGTCTGGTTCGACCTCTCCCTGACCATCCCGCACGTGTCCCGCCCGGCCGAGGCCCTCCGCGAGGCACTCGAGCTCGCGCCGGTCTCGAAGCTCCTCTACGCCTCCGACGCGGCCCGCACGCCGGAGCTCTACTACCTGGCCGCGAAGTGGTGGCGCGAGGCGCTCGCCGAGGTGCTCCCGCCCGAGGATGCGGAAGCCGACGCGCGGGCGATCCTGCTCGAGAACGCCCTCGCGGTCTACGGGCTCAGTACCGGTCCATTGCCCGGAGCCGCTCGTCGCTGATGCCGAAGTGGTGGGCGACCTCGTGCAGGACGACGCGCCTGATCTCCTCGCGCAGCCGGTCTCGGTCGGCGCCATAGTGCCGTTCGAGCGGACCGCGATAGATGGAGATCTTGTCCGGGAGCACCGCGCCGTACGAGCTGCCCCGTCTCGTCAGCGGGACGCCCTGGTAGAGGCCGAGGAGCGGCTGCCCGCCCGGCGGCTCCTCCTCGACGACGATCGCGACGTTCGACATGTAGCCGCGAAGCTCCGCCGGAAGCGAGTCGACCGCCTCCTGGACGCGCTGCTCGAACTCGACATCGTCCATTTGGGCCGAGTCTAGGACGTGTCCCTCGTTCGATACGCCCAGCGTGGGGGATGCGGCGTGCGCGCGCGGCGCCGATGGTGAGAGCAGTCGCGATGGCCGAGCTGACGGATCCTCCGAGCGGCAAGCCGCTCGTCCTGCGCGTCGAGATCTCCGCCGAGGGCGGAGCGACGCTCTCGCTGCCTGCGCTCGTCGCCGGCGCAGCGGCGCCGCCTCCCGCCCCGGGCCACGACGAGGAGCTCGAGCGGCGCGCAGCCGAGCTCGAGCGGCGAGCGGTCAAGCTCGACGAGGCCGAGCGGCGGCTGAACGAGCGCGAGCTCGAGCTCGAGTCGGGCGCCGGCCACACGGTTTCCGAGAAGATCCGGCTCGCGGCTCGCGAGAAGCGGCTGGGCCAGACCGAGGAGGAGCTCGAAGGGCGTCTGCGCGACGTCGACGAGCGCGAGGACGCGCTCGAGTCGCGCGAGGCCGAGTTCGAGGCCGACGTCGAGCTCCGCGAGCAGCGCATCGAGCGCTGGCGCACCGAGCTGACCGAGCTCGAGCAGCGGCTCGACCGCAAGGAGACCGAGCTGACGCTCTACGTCGGCGAGCTCCAGGGCGAGCTGTCGAAGCGCGAGCCCGGCTGGTGGCCGGTCGCCGAGCGGCCGCTGCGGCACCACTGATCCTCGTAGTCGTCTTCGTCGCCGAGCGTCTCGTTCACCGTCCTCGAGGCGAACAAGCGCGGCCGGAGCGACCTGCATGTCAAGGCGAATCCGGTGAAGCCGTAGCTCGCTCGAGAGCCGGAGTGACGCGATCGTCCCGAATCCGCGCCGGCTTCTCTACCTACCCTTGACGCCGCTCGCAGCCGTCTCCACCCTGGCCTGAAGCCAGGCGACCAGTGGCCGTTTCTCCGGCCTCCTCGTGCGTCGCCGCGACAGCGAAGGAGGAACCGTGAGAGCGATTCGGCTCATCTGCTGGTGCGTTTGCGGCCTCGCGCTCGGCGTGGTCGCCGGGCTCGGCGCAGTTGCCGCGGCGGGCTCGGTTGCTTCGGGGTCGGGGCCGCCGGATCGCGAGGCGGCGCGGATCATCGACGTCGGGCACCTGCCGCCGCTCCTGCGCGTGCCCGGCGAGGCGGCGTCGCTTCGCTTCAACGTCTTCTGCCCGGCGCCCGGTGCGGACGGCTTCGACGGTGAGCCGTGCGATGCGGGCGGCGACGTCTTCGTCCGCGCGGGTACGGCGGGTGCATTCCTGAAGATCCCGCTCCGTCGAACCGACGATGTCGCCGACGGCCGGTACGTCACCGACGTTCCGGCAGACCTCGCCGCCTCGCCGGAGGGCTTCTCGTACTACGCCGTGCTGCGGAACGAGGCCACCGGCGCCTCGCTCACCGTCCCGTCCGCCGGCGCAGCGGCGCCGCAGCTGAGCCTGCCGCTCGAGCACGCCGTCGTCGTCGACCTCGGCGCGCACCGCTTCGGCTCGACGCGGCACGCGGACGCTCGCGTCGTGGCGGCGCCGTGGGGCTCCGCGCCCGGCCGCGTCGGCCTGCTGCACGGACCGACCTTCGGCCCGATCGGTCCCTCCGCCTTCGACGTCGCGGCAAACGGAGACGTTGCCGTCCTCGACCAGGTGAACGGGCGCGTCGAGCGCTGGCGCGCGGGTCGCCACGCGGGCGACACGACGGTCGACGTCAGCGGCGGCATTGCGGACATGGCCCTGGAGGCCGACGGCACGATCGACGTCCTCGAGCCGACCGGCAGCGACGCCCGGACGCCGGAGCTACGCACCTTCGCCCCGTCCGGAGCACTTCGGTCGAAGACCCCGATCGCAGACCGCACGTGGTCGCAGCTCCGGGAGGGCCCGCAGGGGCCGGAGGTGCAGCAGGAGCCGTCCGAGCAGTGGCTGCCAGCGGCGCGCGGCCAGCGGCTGCTCAGCCGGACGGCGCAGGCCGCTGGCGGCCACCCCGGCCGCACCCTCCCGAACGGGCGGGAGCTCGTCGTCTTCCGCGCCGGGATCTCGGAGGCCCGCATCGCCGAGATCGCCGGCGCGCGCGTCCGGCGGGCATGGCGACTCGTCAGCACGACGCCGCTCGGCGAGGTCCAGCTCGCAGAGCCGCTCGGCAACCGCGTCGTCGTCGTCATCCGGCCGTACACCGACACCCAGGACGAGTTCCTCGTGCTCGTCCTCGGGGCTCGCGGCGTCGAGCGTTCCTTCAGCGTCGACTCGGCGGACTGGGCCGAGACGGCGCCGCTCGCGCGCTTCCGCCTCGCCGGGTCGTCGCTCTACCAGCTCGGCTCGGCGCCGAGCGGCATGCACGTCGACCGCTTCGACCTGGAGGTGAACCGATGAGCCTGCTCCGCCGCCTGCTCCGTCCGTTGCTCCGCCCCCGCGTCGTCTTCCTCGCGGCGTTCCTCGTCGCGCTCAGCCTCGCCGCAGCCAAGGCCGCGCTCGCGACCTTCGTCTCGGCCAACTGCAACTACAACGCGCCGACTCCCTCGCCGAACATGTACCGCGACGGCTCCGTCACGGTCGCGCTCGTCGCCCGCTACGAGGGCTACCACTGGGGCGGCGGCTGCTGGAACGACAACGACGTCGACGAAGGCCCGAACGAGCCGCTCCAGACGTCCTCGACCGGCGGCGAAGGCGGCGACTGCTCCAGCCTGACCTTCAAGGTCTGGCGCGAATCGCTCAACACCGGCGATGGCGGCCACTACCAGTGGGGACGGCTCCGGAACGTCCACGGCCCGTACGCGGCGGCGGACTTCAAGGCGGGCGTCGGCGTCCCGAACGCGACCTACTCGAAGGCGGACGCGATCGTCATGGATGCGTTCGCCAGCAGCAGCCACATCGGGATGGTCTACCAGCGCTCCACGAGCGGCGCCGACCAGATCGTGGAGGCGAAGTGCGAGGCGTGCGGAACGAACATCTTCACGCGCACGTACCGCTCGGACTCGTCGTACGGAGGCGTGCGCCGAATGGGATGGACGGGCTGACCGCGCTTCGCGCCTTGACGGTTGCGGCGGCCGGCGTGCTCCTCGCCGCCGGCTGCCGCGACCACGCGACTCCGACCGGCCGTGTCTTCGTGGGCCATGTCCGCGCCGGACCCGTCGAGCGGTTTCACTCCCCGCGGCTGCGTGCGTGCCTGCGGCGCTTCGGCGAGCTCCACGTCACCGGGCGGACACGTGTCGTCGAGCGCGTCGGCCTCCTCGGCGCGAGCCTGACGATCTCCGACCCTGCGTCGCCGTGGCTCTACGGCTGCGACTTCACGCCACAGCGACAAAGCCTGTGCGGCGCCGCGGTCGGCGAGTGGCGCGCAGGGCGCCTGAACGACCCCCGCCTAGACATCCTCTGCGCCGACGCGGCAAGGCGGGCGCTGGGAGCCGCATGGGTGGTCCCGCAGCCCGGGGCGCGGTCGATCGCCGTACGAGAACTCGGGCTCACGGAGGTCTATCCCATCGCGGGTGGTCTCCCGGTACGCATCTGGACGCGGGACGGCGTCCGCTACGAGCGCTCGAGCGCAACCTTCGACGTGACGCAGCGCGGCGCCGACGGCAGGACGCTCACGCACGAGCGACTCGAGGCCGCGGTGGCGGGATGATCGGCCTCCTGCGACTCAGTCTCCGGCCAGCGTCGCCACCACTGCGTCCGCCACGACGCGCAGGGGCCGCCCCGACACCTGGCTCGCCTTCCGGAGCCGCGCGAAGGCTTCCTGCTCCGAGAGGCCCTCCCGCTCCATCAAGAGGCCCTTCGCACGCTCGATCGACTTCCGCGCTGCAAGCGCCTCCGCGAGCGAGTCCACCTGCTCGCGGAGAGCGGCGAGCTCCTCGTGGCGCGCCCGCGCCGCCTGGATCGCGGGGAGGAGATCGACCTCGCGAAACGGCTTCACCAGATAACCGAACACGCCTGCTTCGACGGCTCGCCCGACCAGCTCGTCCTGCCCGTAGGCCGTGAGCATCACGATCGGGATCGGCCGCTCGTCGAGGATCCGGCGCGCCGCTTCGATCCCGTCGAGGCGCGGCATCTTGACGTCGAGGACGGCCAGGTCGGGCTCGTGTGCCCGAGCAAGCTCCACGGCCTCGATCCCGTCCCGAGCCTCGCCGACGACGTCGAGCCCGGCGCGCACGAGCATCTCGACGAGGTCGAGTCGGATGATCGTCTCGTCCTCGGCGACGAGGACCCTCACGCGCCGCTCTCCGGGACCGCCCCGACGACGGTGTACGAGAGCCCCTCGGGCCCGGCGACCACCTGGCGGGTCGCCTCCGGCTCGACGAGGACGTAGCGGCCCGGCTCGAGCTCGACCTCGTCGCCGTCGACGCGAAGAACACCGGACCCGCGGAGGGCGAAATAGATCTCCTCCTGGCCGGACTCGCGCTCGTCGTGCTCGAAGCCGGCCTGGCCGGGCTGCGAGTCGAACTGGTTGAGCTTCATCGCACGCGCGCCGATGCCGCGGGCGATCGGCTTCCGGCGACCTTCGAAGTCGGCGGCCTCCACGGTGCGCCACGCTGTCACGCGGGGAACACGACCTCCGCGCGAAAGGCTCCGTTGCGTTCGAGCGAAAGCGTCCCACGGAGCTCGTCGCGGACGAGCGCCCGCACGATCGAGAGGCCCGTGCCGTTCGCGGCCCCTCCGATCCCGGCCCCGTCGTCCGCGACCGTGAGCACGACGTCACCGTCGCGCTGCGCGAGCTCGACCCGCACCGACTGACCGCCGTGCTCGAGTGCGTTCTGGAAGAGCTCGCTGAAGACGAGCGCGAGTGCGGTCGCCCGGTTGCCGGCGAGCGAGATCGGCTCGAGCTCGGCCTCGACCTGCTTTCCGGCGGCGAGGCTCTGGAGGAGCATCGAGCGGAGGCGCTCCACGAGCTCGTCCAGCTCGACGTCGTCGTCGTGCCGCTCGGTCAGCACCTCGTGCACGGCGGCGATCGCGAGGATCCGGTTGACGGAGTCGTCGAGCGCCTTGCGCGGATCGACCTCGTGCGCCGAGCGCGCCTGGAGGCGGAGCAGCGACGCCACCGTCTGGAGGTTGTTCTTGACGCGGTGGTGGATCTCTTGCGCGAGGACGCCGCGCATGACCGCCCGCCCGTGCTCCAACGCCACCGCCGCGTGGCGCGCGATCGACCCCAAAAGCGCCCGCTCGTCGTCCGTGAACGGCGCGTCGCGGTCGCAGACGAGCTCGCCGATCTGGCGCCGCTTCCACCGCAGCGGCAGCCGCACCGCGTGCGCGCCTGGGCGCCCTTCCGGCCAAGCGATCTTCCCGCCCTCGAGGACGAGCGCGGCGCCGGTCGCGTCGAGCGCCTCCATCGTCGTCTTGACGATCGCCTCGAGCGACTCCTCGAGGTAGAGCGACTCGGAGACCGCCTCGGAGATCCGCGCCAGCGCCTCGAGCTCCGTGACCCGCCGCTGCGCGTCCGCGTAGAGCTTCGCGTGCTCGATCGTCTGCGCGACCTGAGCAGCGATCGCCGTCAAGAGCTCGATCTCCGCGTCCGTGAACTCCCGTTCGCGCAGCGTGCGCACGTTGAGCGCGCCGGCCAGCTTCTCGCGCGCGAGGATCGGCACGGCGAGGATCGACTCGTACTCGTCCTCGGGCAGGTTCGGGAACGACTTGAAGCGCGGATCGAGGTGCGCCTGCTCCGGAAGCATCACGGGCTCGCGCTCCGCCGCCGCCACGCCGGTGATCCCCTCGCCGGGACGCATCCGCGGCCGCCGGGTCATCTCGTCGACGCGCGTGCCGTACGTCGCCCGCAGAACGAGCTCGTCCGCACGGTCGTCGTAGAGGTAGACGAAGCAGGCGTCGGCGCCGAGCGCGTCCGCGACCTTGCTCGCGACGAGGCCGAGCACCTCCTCGAGGTCGAGCGACGAGTTCACGGCGGCGATCGTCTCCGTCAGGAGGCGGAGGTGCCGCGCGGAGGCGTCCACGGCGCCGATTGTAGGCCGTGAGCGCAATTCGACGGGTTTAACACAATGCTTACGCGCGAGAAGGGATTTTCTTTAGAGACGTGGAATACCGTCGTCAACGTGAGTAGTGCGCTCGCTCTCGACCTCCGCCGCACCGCCGGGTACATCGTGGCCGACAGTCGCGGCCGGCTGGTCGGGAAGGTCGAGTGCCCGATGTACGGCACGGCGCCCGACGTCCCCGACGCGCTTTCGGTGCGCGCGGGATTTCTGTCGCGCCGTCGCCGGCTCGTTCCCGCCGACGCGATCGACCAGATCGACGGCGCGAGCGGCGTGATCGGCCTGCGCGTCGAGCGCGAGGCCATCCGCAGCTTCCTCTAGAAACGTTCAGGACCCAGAGCGGCGAAGGGGGGCTTCGCCGCGGTCCGGGTCAGGCGGGCCACCGCACGCCGAAACGACCACGAGGTGCCCAATCGGAGCACCTCGCGGTCGGCCGTCAGCAGCTCCGAGCTCTCCGCAGTCGGGACTCGGAGCCGGTGAAATCCGATTCTCTCTCACCGGCTGGCGTCGGGGCAAGTTGACGTGGGGAACCCATGGTTCCCCGCGAATCCCCTCCTTACCCGCCCAACAGCCGTAGCGGCGAGGGCGAGCAAAGCCCGCCCTCGCGGCGGACTACAAAACGGGCAGATACCGCTCCATCTCCCAGCGCGTTAGCTGGACGCGGTATTCGTCCCATTCCTTTCGCTTGAGCTCGACGTAGCGGTCGAAGATGTGCGGGCCGAGCGCCTTGCGCGCGAGCTCGGAGCGCGCCAGCTCGTCGATCGCCTCCCCGAGCGTCTCCGGCAGCGAGATGATCCCTCGCTCGCGGCGCTGCTCCGCCGTCAGGTGATACAGGTTCGTCTCCATCGGGTCGGGCAGCTCGTAGCCGCGCTCGATCCCCTCGAGGCCGGCGTGTAGGAGCGCCGCGAAGGTCAAGTACGGGTTGCAGGCCGGATCGGGGCAGCGGATCTCCGCGCGGGTCGCTTGCTCGGATCCCGGCTTGTACAAGGGAATTCGGATCAGCGCGGAGCGGTTCCGCTGCGACCAGGCGACGTACACCGGAGCCTCGAAGCCGGGCACGAGCCGCTTGTACGAGTTGACCCACTGCGCGAAGACGGCCGCGATCTCGCGCGCGTGCCGCAGCTGGCCGGCGATGAACGCCTTACCCGCCTCGGACAGGTGCCACCGATCCTCGGCGTCGAAGAACGCGTTGCGGCCGTCGGTGAAGAGCGACTGGTGCGTGTGCATCCCGGAGCCGTTCTCGCCGAAGAGCGGCTTCGGCATGAAGGTGGCGTAGACGCCGTTCTTCGCCGCGATCTCCTTGACGATCAGGCGGTAGGTGACCGTGTGATCGGCCATCTCGAGCGCGTTCGCGAACTGAATGTCGATCTCGTGCTGCGACGGCCCGACCTCGTGGTGCGCGTACTCGACCGGGATGCCCATCGACTCGAGCGCGTGGATCGTCTCCTGCCGCAGCTCGGTGGCCGCGTCGAGCGAGGTCATGGCGAAGTAGCCGCCCTCGTCGAGGGTCTCGGTCCCGGCCTTGTCCTTGAAGAGGAAGTACTCGAGCTCGGGGCCGACGTTGAAGTGGTCGAAGCCGAGCGAGCGCATGCGCTCGAGGGCGCGGCGCAGGACGTAGCGCGGGTCGCCCTCGTACGGCTGCCCGTCCGGCGTGACGACGTCGCAGATCATCCGCGCGACCTTCGTCTCGCCCTGCTTCCACGGCATGAGCTGGAACGTGTCCGGGTCGGGGATCGCGACCATGTCCGACTCCTCGATCGCGTTGAAGCCCGAGATCGACGAGCCGTCGAAGCCCATGCCGTCGTCGAGGGCGTCCTCGATCTCGCTCGGCGTGATCGCGAAGCTCTTCAAGTGCCCCTCGATGTCCGTGAACCACAGGAGCGCGAACTCGACGCGCTCCTCCTCGATCCGCCGCAGAACCGCGCGGCGCGCCTCCTCGCTCGAGGTCGCCCGCTTCCTGCTCTCCACCTGCACCATCGAACCTCCTCCAGAAAAGACGAAAGCCCCAGGCGCCGGGTGCGCCCGAGGCTGCGTCGCCTCCGTACGACGAGGCGAGTCTACACCCGGATCGGACCCTCGAGATGGACCCGCTACGACGGGAGGGGGAGCGAAGCGCGAAGCATGACGCTTCGGTTGCGGACGACGTAGCCGAGGCGCTCGTTGACGCGTTGCATGCCCTCGTTCCCGCGCTGGGTCCAGGTGAAGAGCTCGCGGAGCCCGTTCGCGGCCGCCCAGGCGATCGTCGCCTGCTTGAGCGCGAGCGCGACGCCGCGGCCGCGCCAGTCGCGGCGAACGGCGGTGAGGCCGTGCTCGGCCCGATCGGGATGGTCCGGGTCGCGCATGAGCCCTGCGCAGCCGACGATCTCGCTGCCGGCGAGCGCGACGAACGAGCCCTCCGGGAACGTGACCCATTCGCGCTCCCAGTCCTCGGCCGAGACCCGAAGCGGCAGGTCGACGGGGATGTCAGCGAACGCCTCGGCCGCGAGGTCGGCGTAGACCGCCTGCGCGAGCTCCGGCCGGTCGGCGAGCGTGACGAGCTCGATCCCGTCGGGCGGCCGGGGCGGCTCCTCGCGCGGCGCGATCGCGCGCACCTGCTCGACCTGGCGGTCGACCTCGCGGAAGCCGAAGCCCTCCGCGAACGCGAGCGAGCCCTCGTCGTCGACGACCGCGTTCGTCTCCGGGAAGCCGAGTGCGACGAGGTGGTCTGCGAGCGCGTGCAGGAGTGCCGTCCCGAGGCCGCGGCGGCGGTACGCCGGGAGCACCCGCGGCCCGAGCGCGCCGATCCTCGCCTGGTCGGAGCGGTTGGCGAAGCCCGAGCCGGCGAGCTCTCCATCGAGCTCGGCGACGAGGAAGAGCCGCTCGGGCGTCTCCGCCCGCCGGAGCTCCTCGACAGAGCCCGCCCGCTCGTACGGGAGGATGGCCATCCGCACCCGACGCCACGCCTCGAGGTCCTCGTCGGTCTCGGCCGGACGGAGCGAGATCAACCGGACCTCTTCAATTTCCCGTGCTTCTTCGCGTACCGCTCCCCGGTGCGGAAGACGAACAGGCCGAGCGGCACCGAGACGAGCCCGAGGACGACGAGCGGCCAGACGTCCGCCCAGGCGACGCCGGCCCCGTGCAGGATCTGGTCGCGATTCGCGCGCAGCGCGTAGGTGGCGGGCGAGATCTTCGAGATCCACTGCATCCAGCCGGGCAGAACCGACACGTCGTAGTAGACGCCCGACACCACCAGCATCAGGCCCTGGGCGATGAACCCGAGCTGCGTCCCCTTCTCGGGCGAGATGAGCGGCAGGACGGCGGTCATCATCCCGATCCCGATGAACGAGACTGACGCGATCGCGAGCAGCGCGAGCGCGGCCGGGTAGTTCGCGTGCGGCACGTGGATGCCGATGAAGGCGACCACGCAGACGAAGAGGATTGCCGCGCGCACGATCCCGTACAGCACGGAGAAGACGCCCATCCCGAACAGGTGCACCGGCCGCGAGACGGGCGCCATGAACGTGTACTCGATCGTCCCCTCCCAGCGCTCCCACGCGACGGTCTCGGTGACGATCTCGAAGATGATCCCGAGGTAGGCCCAGATCACGCCGCCGACGAGGAACTTCGTCGCGAGCGCGTTCTGCTGCGCCTCGGACACGTTCACGCCGCGGGCGATGAACACGATCGTGAGCGTGTTCGCGATCGTCCAGAGCATGAACGCGACGTCCCACCAGATGTAGCGCTTGACGAGGTAGACGTTGCGCTGGACGACCCCGCTGAAGCCGATCAGCTCGTGGCGAAGGGTTGCCGCTGCGCCCTGCGTCATGCCGGCACCTCCTCTCGCTCCTCCTCGAACGACCTGCCCGTGGACGCGAAGAAGGCCTCCTCGAGCGTGGCGGCGCGGTAGCGCCGCTTGAGCTCGTCCGCCGGCTCCAGGCACAGCAGCTCGCCGTCGTCGAGGATCCCGACGCGGTCGGCGAGCGCCTCGGCCTCGGCGAGGTCGTGGGTGCAGAGGAGCGTCGTCGCGTCGTGCGTCCGCCACATCTCCTCGATGAACTCCTGCACCTCGAGCTTCGAGCGCGGGTCGAGGCCGGTCGTCGGCTCGTCGAGGAGCAGCAGGACCGGCGCGGTCAGGAGCGCCCGCGCGAGCGCGACCTTCTGCTGCATCCCGCGCGAGAGGTCCTCCATCGGCTCGCTTCGGCGGTCCTCGGGGAAGCCGACGCGCGCGAGGATCTCCGGGATCCGCGGCTTCGTCTCCGCGCCCGTCAGGCCGTAGAAGCGCGCCGAGTAGCTCAGGTTCTCGGTCGCGGACATCTTCTTGAAGAAGGAAGCCTCGACCGAGACGCGGTTGACCAGGCGCTGAACCGCGCGCGGCTCACGGAAGACGTCGTGCCCGAAGACGCGCGCGGTGCCTCCGTCGTGGAGCAGGAGCGTCGCGAGCAGGCGGACGAGCGTCGACTTCCCGGAGCCGTTCTGGCCCAGGATCGCGACACACTCGCCGCGCTCGATCGTGAACGAGACGTCCTTCAGCGCGGCGACGCGGCGGCGACGCCTCGCCAGGCCGCTCCCGTCCTTCCGGACGAACTCCTTGCGCAAGTTGTGGACTTCGACGGCGAACACGTGCTGCTCCTTTGCTTTCGCGGGAACCGATTCGGCGTAGCGCGACAGTGCGCGCCTCTCCCGCGGGAGGCGCGCGCGCAGCTGGGACCTAGCCGAATCGGAGCAGCATCGAGGCCGAGGCTACCAGTCAGTGTCTGGCGGCGTCCACTACTTTGTGCCGGGCCACGGCGGGTGCAGGCTCTCGAGCAGCTCGGCCGAGAGCGTGCGCCACTCGCCCTCCGGCTCGTCCTCGAAGGGCGAGTCGTCGTCGAGCTTGCCGAGGACCTCGCCGGCGCGCATGCCGCTCGCGTCCATGATCTCGGGGTCGACGTAGACCGGCGCGCCGACCCGGACGGCGAGGTTGAGCGCGTCGCTCGGGCGCGCGTCGATCTCGCTCGCCCGGCCTCCGGCCGAGAGCGTGATCACGGCGTAGAACGTCTTGTCGCGCAGGCTGTTCACGGCGACCCGCTCGACGGCGCCGCTGCTGGCCTCGAGCAGGCTCGCCATCAGGTCGGCGGTGAGCGGCCGCGGCATCGTCCCGCCGGTGAGCTGAAGCGCGAGCGCGTCCCCTTCGGCGGCGCCGATCCAGATCGGCAGCACGCGGTCGCCGCCTTTCTCGCGGAGCAGGACGATACGAAGCGAGCGGCTCGAGACGTCCTCCCCGTCTTCCCCCGTCAGAACCCGGATCAGGACGTCCTCCGGGGTCACCTCGATCATGGCCGGAGCCTCCCTTCGTGTCGGAGCCAGACTCGACAGGCGGTCGCGCAGGCGCGACCGCGCCCGGTGCAGCCGGACGCGAACGGTTCCCGCCGGCTCGTCCAGGAGCGCGGCGATCTCCTCGCACGACAGCCCGTCCACGTAGTACAGGAGCACCGCGCGCCGCTGCTCCGCCGGGAGCACTTGCAGCGCGGACTCCACGAGCGACCAGAATTCGCGCGCCTCGACGATCTCGGCCGGCGACGGGTCCGCGGCGGCGAGCGCGGCCAGCCGGGACGCGTCCACCTGGGGCAGCGCGCCGTTGCGGCGGCTGCGCAGCCGCATCTTCGCGAGGTTCAGCGCGATGCCGTAGACCCAGCTCGAGAACCGCTCCGGGTCACGGAGGCGATCGAGCCCGAGGTACGCCTGGAGCAGCGTCTCCTGCGTCAGGTCCTCGGCCTCGACGGCGTCGCCGAGCAGGCGCCCGGCGAGCGCGGTGAGCCGAGGCGCATGCCGGTCCGCGAGCTCGCCGAAGGCCGCGTGGTCTCCGGCGAGGCTCGCCGCCACGAGGGCGGTGTCCGTGCGGCGGTCCTGCACTGTCACGTAGTTGCGGCCACAGTCCAAAGAGTTACGCGTTTTTGCGCATGTCCGGAGGCTCCTGTACGGTTTGGTTAGGCGTCGTCGGCGGAGACGGCGTCGAGGCGATGGAGCCTCGGGACCCGAGTCCCGGGCTCTTTTTTTGTGGTCCGACGCGGCAGGAGGGACGGATGGAAGACGTGAGGCACTACCTGGCGAACGGCGCCGCGACCTCGCCGGCGGCACGCGAGGCGATCGAGTGGGCGGGCGAGACGCGGGCCGAGATGGTCGACCTGAAGTTCTGCGACCTGCTCGGGACATGGCAGCACGTGACACTGCCGATCGGCTCGTTCGACGAGGAGGCCTTCGACGAGGGGCTCGGCTTCGACGGCTCGTCGATCCGCGGCTGGCAGGGCATCTCTGACTCGGACATGCTCCTCATGCCGGATCCGGCAAGCGCGATCCTCGACCCGGCGACCGAGACGCCGACGCTCTCGCTCGTGTGCGAGATCGTCGACCCGATCACGCACGAGCCGTACGCGAAGGATCCGCGCCGCGTCGCGAGGCGCGCCGAGGAGTACCTCGCCTCGACCGGGATCGCCGACACGGCCTACTTCGGCCCGGAGTGCGAGTTCTTCGTCTTCGACGAGGTGTCGTACGAGCTCGCGCCGAACCGCTCTCACTACGCAGTCGACTCGCCCGAGGGGCACTGGAACTCGGGCAAGCCGGGCCTCGGCTACACCGTGCGCGAGAAGGAGGGCTACTTCCCGCCCGCGCCGCACGACACGCTGCACGACCTGCGGACGCGGATGGTGCTGACGCTCGAGCGGCTCGGCATCCCCTGCGAGTTCCACCACCACGAGGTCGCCTCCGGCGGCCAGTGCGAGATCGACCTTCGCTTCCAGACGCTGACTCGCATGGCCGACCAGGTCATGACCTACAAGTACGTGGTCAAGAACGTCGCGCGCGCGGCGGGCAAGACGGTGACGTTCATGCCGAAGCCGATCTTCGGCGACAACGGCTCGGGCATGCACTGCCACCAGTCCCTGTGGAAGGAGGGGACGCCGCTGATGGCAGACAAGTCCGGCTACGCGGGGCTGTCGCAGCTCGCGCGAGCGTACGTCGGCGGGCTGCTCGCGCACGCACCGGCGCTGCTCGCCTTCTGCGCGCCGACGACGAACTCGTACCGGCGGCTCGTGCCGGGCTACGAGGCGCCCGTCAACCTCGTCTACTCGCAGCGCAACCGGTCGGCCTGCATCCGGATCCCGATGTACTCGGAGTCGCCGAAGGCGAAGCGGATCGAGTTCCGCTGCCCGGACTCGTCGGCGAACCCGTACCTCGCCTTCGCGGCCATGCTCATGGCCGGGATCGAGGGGATCGAACAAGGGCTGGATCCGGGCGCGCCAGCAGACTACGACCTCTTCGAGGAGTCGCACGGCGAGGTGGCGCAGGTGCCGGGCTCGCTCGGCGAGGCGCTCGACGCGCTCGAGGCCGACCACGAGTTCCTGACGCGGGGCGGCGTGTTCTCCTCGGAGCTGATCCACACCTGGATCGACTACAAGCGCGCGAACGAGGTCGGGGTCGTGCGGCTGCGCCCACACCCGGCCGAGTTCTCTCTGTACTTCGACTGCTAGGCGGGTGGAGCGGGCACCCGCGCTCGAGATCCGCGACCTCCGGCCCGGGGACTGGCCGGAGGTTGCGGTGATCTACGCCGCCGGCGTCGCCACGCGGAACGCCACGTTCGAGGCGGACGTGCCTTCGTGGGAGGACTGGGACGCGCGGCACCTGGCGCAACCGCGGCTCGTGGCGCTGGAGGCCGGTGCGGTCGTGGGTTGGGCGGCTTTGTCGCCGGCGTCCCGGCGGGAGTGTTACGCGGGCGTCGCCGAAGACAGCGTGTACGTCGCGTCGGGGGTGCAGGGGCGAGGCGTGGGACAGGCGCTGTTGGAGGAGCTCGTCGCGCGGTCGGAGGCGGAGGGGCTCTGGATGCTCCAGACGTCGATCTTCCCGGAGAACTGCGCGAGCCTCGCCCTCCACCAGCGGTGCGGCTTCCGCGTCGTCGGAGTGCGTGAGCGGATCGCCCAGCTCGACGGGGTGTGGCGCGACACGGTGTTGCTCGAGCGGCGTGCCGGGGCGGTCCCGTCCCAATCCCCCACCCACCCTGGGGAACGGACTTCGAGGGTACCGCGGGAAGGCGCACGGCTCTGTGCCGATTTGGCACCGAAAGCCAGGCGACCCGGGCGGGGACGGCGGCGCGCGTGATCAAGGTCGAGGCGATCGTGCTCCGCGAGCGCGTCGAGACCGTCATCGACGCCGTCGAGGAGGCGACCGGACACGTCGGCGTCACCGTCGTGGAGGCGGTCGGCCACGGCCGCGAGCGCGGGATCACGCACGAGTACCGCGGCCGCGTCTTCGAGTCGCGCTTCCTCCCGAAGGCGTTCCTCACCTTCGTCGTCGCGGACGCCCTCGCGCCAGGCGTCGTCGCGGCCATAGCCGACGCGGCACGGAGCGGCAACGAGTCCGGCGATGGCCTCGCGTGGACGAGCCCGGTCGGCAACGTCACGCACCACCGCACCGGCAAGCGCCTCGAGGAGGTCGAGCGATGAAGACCGCAGACGTCGTCATCGCCGCGAACACGATCTGGGTCGTCGTCGCGGCCGTGCTGGTCATGTTCATGCAGGCCGGGTTCGCGCTCCTCGAGGCGGGCCTCGCCCGGATGAAGAACGCCGCGCACATCGCCGGCAAGAACGTCCTCGTCTTCGGCGTCTGCTCGCTCGTCTACTGGGCGGTCGGCTTCGGCCTCGCGTTCGGCGACGGGAACGCGCTCGTCGGGACGCACGGTTTCCTCCCGTCGGCCGACGTGCTCCTCGCGATCGGCAAGGCGCCATTCGGCTTCTTCACGACCATCCCCGGCGCGGCCGGCTACCTCTTCGAGGTCGTCTTCGCCGGCGTGTCGCTCGCGATCGTCTGGGGAGCCATGGCCGAACGGGCCAAGCTGTGGGTCTACTTCGCGTTCGGCGCCGTCTTCACCGTCCTCTACTCGATCACCTCGCACTGGGTCTGGCACCCCGGCGGCTGGCTCTTCTCGCTCGGGATGCAGGACTTCGCCGGCTCGACCGTCGTCCACTACCAGGGCGCCCTCGCCGCGCTCGCCGGCGCGCTGCTGCTCGGCCCTCGGATCGGCAAGTTCAGCCGCGACGGCCGCGCGAACCCGATCCCCGGCCACAACATGCCCTACGCCGTCCTCGGGACGATCATCCTCTGGTTCGGGTGGTTCGGGTTCAACCCCGGCTCGACGCTCGGCGTCGTCACCGGCAACCGTGTGGGCTACTTCGGCTACGTCGCGCTGACGACGAACCTCGCCGCGGCGGCCGGGGCGCTCGGCGGCGTCGCGACCGCCTGGATCGTGCTGCGCAAGCCCGACGTCTCGATGATGCTGAACGGCGCCCTCGCCGCGCTCGTGGCGATCACCGCCGCCTGCGGCTTCGTCGCTCCCTGGGCCGCGATCGTGATCGGCCTCGCAGCCGGGTTCATCGCCGTCACCGGCGTGCTCGGCGTGGAGCGGCTAGGGATCGACGACCCGATCGGCGCCGTCGCCGTCCACGGAGCCTCGGGCGTGTGGGGCACGATCGCCACCGGCCTCTTCGCCGTTCCCGCGCTCGCCGCGAACCTCGGCACCGGCCGGGGCGGCTTCGTCTACACCGGCTCGCTGCACCAGGTGTGGGTGCAGCTCCTCGGCCTCGCCGCAGTCGGCGCGTTCACGTTCTCCGCGTCCTTCGGCGTCCTCTGGACGATGAAGCGGCTGTGGGGAATCCGCGTCGAGGAGCACGTCGAGACCTCGGGCCTCGACGTCTCGGAGCACGGCATGTGGGGCTATCCGGAGTTCTACATCCCGGTCCCGGGCGGCTACGGCACCGAGGCGCACGGTCACCTTCTCGGACACGGGCACCCACATCTCGCCGCCGAGCCAGACGCCGCGTAGCTGTCGTAGACTTGACGTATGTGGTCATCGGCGGCCGCGGTGCTCGCGATTGTCGGTGTTGCCGCCGCGTTCATGGTCGGCGAGGACGAGGAGCCGCTCGCGCTCTCTCCTCGCGCGGCGAAGCTCATGGGGCTGAGCGCGACCGCCTTGCTGACGGCAGCGGCGCTCGCGCTCACCGGTCTCGCCTCCTGGAGGTGGACGGGCGAGGCAGCCGGCTGGTCGGGCGCCCTCGGGACCGGGCGCGCTCTCTACGGCGGGCTCCGCCGCGCCGACGACTACGGCATCGACCTGGAGCGCCGCTCCTCTAGTGTCGACGAGCCTGCCGTCCCGGCGCCGGCGGACCGAATGTCCGACGTGTGGCAGACCCTGCCGCGCAGGTGACGGGCGGCGTCCTCTTCGGTCATGCGTCCGTCTCCGAGTTGCTCCAGGCCGGGACGCTCTTCGGCGTCGTCGCGCTGGTGGTGTCGCTCCGGCACCTTCGCGACGAGGAGCGTGGCGATCGCGCCCTCGCCCTCTCGTTGCTCGCGATCACTACGCTCGGCGCGGTCGCCTTCGTCACGGTCTCGTCGCTGCACTCGTGGCGGTGGGTCGGCGGGCTCGTCATCGTGGTTGCGATCCGCTTCGTTGCGAAAGGCTTCGGCTTCTCCTGGTTCGTGGACGACGTGGGTGACCGAGACAAGCCCGGGGACGACGTCTGGCGGGAGCGCCCCCGCTACTGAGCCCCCTGACGTACCGCTTCGTCGACTGCCGCTGGGACCTCGCCGACCCCGAGGCCGGCCGGCGCGCCTACCTCGAAACGCACGTTCCCGGCGCCGTCTTCCTCGACGTAGAACGCGACCTCTCCGCGCCTCCGGGCGCAGCCGGCCGGCACCCGCTGCCGAGCGCCGACGACTTCGCGGCGGCGGCCTCGCGCGCCGGGATCGGCCCGGGCGTCTTCGTCGTCGCCTACGGCGCGATGGGCGGCGCCGAGCGGCTCTGGTGGCTCCTCCGCCACTTCGGCCACGACGACTGCGCCGTCCTCGACTTCGCCGGCTGGCAGGGGCCGCTCCGCGGCGGCGAGGAGCAGGTCGAGCCCGCACGGTTCGAGCCTCGGCCGCGGGCGGGCGACACGATCGACGCGGAGGAGCTCGAGCGCCGGCGCGACGAGCTCGTCGTCGTCGACGCCCGCGTCCCCGCGCGCTACCGCGGCGAGCCGAATCCGGTCGACCGCGTTCGCGGCCGCATCCCGGGTGCCCTCAACGCGCCCTGGAACGAGCCGCTCCCGGACCTGCCGGAAGGCGACCTCGTCGCCTACTGCGGCTCAGGCGTGACGGCCTGCGTCGTCCTGCACCGGCTCGCGCTCTCGGGCCGCGAAGGCAGGCTCTATCCCGGCTCCTGGAGCGAGTGGGAGCAGCGCGACCTACCCGTAGAGCGCGGCTAAGCGGCTGCCAGGTTCAGATAGGGCCCCCACCGCTCCGGGATGTTGGGCGCGGCGAGGTGGATGAAGAGCACCGGCGTTGGCGGCTTCGGCGGATGGCGCAGCACGAGCCCCGCCTCCTCGAGCGAGCGGTTGCCCTTCTTCAGGTTGCACGGCGCGCACGAGGTGACGACGTTCTCCCAGACCGAGTCGCCGCCGCGGCTGCGCGGGACGACGTGGTCGAGCGTGAGCCGCCCGCCCGCCGAGCCGCAGTAGACGCAGCGCCAGCCGTCGCGCGCGAAGAGGGCGCGGCGCGAGATCTTCCGCTGCACGGCCCGCGGCACGCGGATGTACGTGACGAGCCGGATCACGTGCGGCCACGGGAAGGTCGTCGTCGCGGAGGCGAGCGGCCGGTCGAGGCGCTCGATCACCTCCGCCTTGCCCTTGTAGACGAGCACGTGCGCACGCCGAACCGAGCACACGTTCAGTGGCTCGTAGCTCGCGTTCAGGACAAGAACCTGCTGCACCGCTCGGGAATTTAGCAGCGCGTCACTGTGCCATTGCGCGTTCGACGGCTTCCTGTTCTTCAGGCGAAAGCGCAACCGGCGCCCGCCCCCGATCGAGCTCCTTCACGTAGATGCGCGCGTAGTCGCGGCCCTGGATCGCGCTCACGACGACACCGGACCGGGCCGAGTCGAGGAACGCGATCGACGCCGACTGGTGACCACCGGTGTCGGCGTAGGCGTCGTAGCGGACGATCGACGTCTTCGAGACCGACTCGTCCACGCGCCGGTCGACCCGCGTGAGCGCCGCGGCCACCTCGTCGACGGCGCGGTGGAGGTCGTCGATCCGCCCCTGGAGCGAGACGGCGAAGTCGACGAGGTCGCCCGTCCCCCCGCCGAGCAGGACCTCCTGCGCCGCCCGCACGCGCCGGAGCTCCCGCCACGCGAGGAACGCGAAGGTGAGCGCGAGGAGCGCGCCTGCGATGGCGCCGATCGCGATCCAGCCCGCCGTACTGCCGGACAGACTCACTCGTTACGGGCCGATGCTGAAGATGACCGGGTACGTCGCTTTGTTGTTCGTGAAGTTCTTCTCGGCCGGCACCGGGCCGGCCTGCACTCTGATCTTGGTCGGCGTCGAGAACGGCGGCTGCTCAGTGATGTGGAAGGTGATCGTCTCGGTGGCGCCGACGTCGATGAGGCTGATCGTCCCGCGCTTGACGATCGGAGCCGACTTGCTCCCGACCGTCTTCTCGATCGTCAGCGTGACCGGCACCTTCACCTCCTGCGCCTCGCCCGTGTCCTTCACGGCCACCTCGAAGGCGAGGTTCGTCGAGGCGGTGATCGTCGTCTCGCTCGTCGTCGCGAGCTCCTGACCGCCCGGGAGCACCTTGGTCGAGACGAGCCCCACGCCGTGGATGCCGCTCGGCGTCGAGGAGGACGAGGTCGCCGCGCCGTGGACGCGCTGCCAGACCGGGATCATCGACCGCGTGTTCGCGAGGTCGGTGTTGCTGAAGATCTTCGAGTCGGGGACGGAGACGCCCGTGATGCCCTGATGCTGCAGCTCCGTCAGCGCGGGGTTGCGGAAGTACGTATCCCAGTTCACGTCGCTCGCCACGAGGACCAGGGCCTGCTTGGCGAGCGCCTGGCCCGCCTGCGAGGAGCTCTTCGACTTCGCGGTGCGGCGGAAGGCGAGCGAGAGGCCGGTGAGGCCGCTCGTCCGGAGCCGGAGCGCCTCGATCAGGTGCTGGTGCTCGACGCGGAGCGGACCGGGCGGGTTGATCTTCGCGGCCCGGTCGGCGTACTGCGACTCCTGCTGCGCGAGCCCGTTCAGCTTCGTCTCGAGGTCGGCCTCCTTGATCCCGGGGGTCGTCAGCACGTCGTTCAGCTGGCGGCCGACCCCGGCCGAGCCGGAGGCGATCGTCCGCACGCTCGACATGTAGTTCGCGTACTCGCTGTTCTTGCTCGAGCTGCGGCAGCTCTTGACGACGAGCACGAGGACGACGACGAGGAAGATCGCGAACGCGACCAGGCCGGCGAGGCGGAGGAGGCGCGTCGCCTCGGCTGTCGGCCGCACCGGGCGGCGCGGCGGGCGCGGCCCGCGTGGGCCCCGCGGGCCGCCGCCGTCGCGAGGAGCACGACGACGCTGCGTCGCCTCCTGGGTCTCCGGCTCGTCGAAGAAGTCGAACTCGATGTCGGAGTCGCGCTCGGTCATCGCGCAGGGTGCCGCGAACGGCCGATCAACTCTACCGCGACACTCGGCCGGGAAAGGAGTTGGACCTACTGCGGCCGAACCGTCACGGCAGATGGCCCAGGCTGCACCCAGGGTCGCCGAGGGCGGCCTCGTCCTCGACCGCTACCGGCCGCTGCGCCCGCTCGGGAGCGGGGGCTCGGGCTCGGTCTGGCTCGCGCGCGACGAGCGGAACGGCCTCGACGTCGCCCTGAAGATCGTCCCGCGCGAGGGCAAGGCGGGGCATCGCGCCGAGCGCGAGGCGCAGGTCGCGGCGCGGCTGCGGCACGAGCGCTGCCTGCGCGCCTACGCGTGCGGCAGCGACACGCGGCACGTCTACGTCGCGTACGAGTACGCGCCAGGGCAGACGCTGCGCGACGCGCTTCGCTCGGGCGACCTCCGCGACCGCGACGCGGTCGAGGCCGGCGCGCAGGTGCTCGAAGGTCTCGCGCACGCACACGCGCGCGGGGTCGTGCACCGCGACGTCAAGCCCGCGAACGTGCTCCTGGCGGACAGCGAGGGGATCTCCGTGCGCCTGCTCGACTTCGGGCTCGCGCAGACGGAGGACGCGGAGACGCTCACCGCCGCCGGCGACGTGCCCGGGACGCTCGCGTACATCTCGCCCGAGCGCCTCGCCGGCGACGTCTCCGGCCCGGCCGGCGACGTGTGGGCGGTCGGCGTCGTCCTCTGGGAGGCGCTCGCAGGCGTGCACCCCTTCTGGACGTCCTCGCCGCTCGAGACGGCGCGGGCGATCGAGCGCGGCGCTCCGCCGCTCGCGAACGCGCGTCCCGACCTGCCGCGGAGCCTGACGACTGCCGTCGACGACGCGCTGGCGCTCGACCCGGCGCGCCGACCTCCGGCCGCGCGGCTCGCGCACGCTCTCCGGGATGCGCTCGAGGAGCGGGCTCGCGAGCGAGAGGCTCGAAAGGAGCGGCTCTTCCGCGCTCGCCCGGCGCGGCTCGTCCCGCCGGCCCTCGCCGCGCTCGTCGCCGGCTGGACGGCCGCCACGCTGCCCTTCTACCCCGGCGGCTGGTGGGCCGGGCTGGCACTCCTCGCGGCGGCGCTCGCGGCGTTCCGGCCGCGGGTCGGGCTCGCCTTCGCGCTCGCCGTGCCGATCCTGCCGCTCGGAAACGTCTCCCTCGGGCTCGCGCTCCTCTGGACTGGCCTCGCCGCCGCGTGGCTCGTGCTCACCGCGGGGGAGCCGCGGAGCGGGCTCCTCTTCGCCGTCGGCCCGCTGCTCGGGCCCGTGGGCGCGCTCGGGCTCGTTCCGCTCCTCGCGGCTCGCGCCGTCCGCTCGCCCGCGCGGCGGTTTGCGCACGGTATCGCCGCGGTTCTCGTCGCCGCCGCCGCGGCCGGGATCCGCGGCGCGAACCTGCCCTTCGCCGGAGCTCGCGTGCACGTCGCGCTGGCAGAGCGCGACAGTGCTCTCGGCGTCGCCGAAGCGCTCGTCCGCGTCCTCACCGCTCACGCGGGAATCGGGCTCGCAGCGCTCGTCCTCGGAGTAGCGGCCGCCGTGCTGCCGAAGCTCCGCAGCCTCGGCCCGTGGGGAATCGCGGGCGCGGGAGCGCTGCTCCTCCTGCCCGTGCTCGTCGCGCCGGCAGCCGCGGCAGCGCCGATCGTCGCGACGGCGTGGCTGACTTGCGCCGCCCTCGTGGCCAGCCGCCACAATTAGGAACCGCCCCGAAGGGGGAAGATCACGCATGTCGTTTCTCCGATCGATCGAGCAGCGGGTCGAGGGCCTCATCGAGGGCGCGTTCGGCCGTGCCTTCCGCACGCACGTCCAGCCGGTCGAGCTGGCGCGGAAGCTGACGAAGGAGATGGACGACCACCGGACGGTCTCGGTCTCGAAGGTCTACGTCCCGAACGAGTACTCGGTCTACCTCGCGCCCACCGACCGGGAGCAGTTCGCCTCGTACGAGAACGCGCTCGTCGACGAGCTCCGGCAGCACCTCTCCGAGCACGCGCGCCGCGAGCGCTACGCCCTCCTCTCGCAGCCGCGCGTCGTGATGGAGACCGACGGCGACCTCTCCGTGGGCGAGTTCGGGATCGCGACGCGGATGGTCCAGCCCGACCCGGACGCCGAAGGGCCGCCGTCGAGCGAGCGCGGGCAGACGATGATCTACCGCAAGGAGGCGATCGCCGCGGTGCCGACGGAGGCCGCCTCACCGGTCGAGCTCGGCGTCGAGGAGCCGAAGGCGCGAATCACCGTCGGCGGCCGGACGCACGAGATCGACAGCCGCCGCGTCGTCATCGGGCGCTCGCGCGAGTGCGACATCCCGGTCGCCGACCCGAACGCCTCCCGGCGGCACGCAGAGATCCGCCGCGAAGGCGACACCTTCTCGGTCGTCGACCTCGGCTCGACGAACGGCACCGACGTGAACGGCCGCCGGACGCAGCGCGCGACGCTCTCCGACGGCGACCGGATCACGATCGGTACCACCGACCTCGTCTTCCAGCGGGAGAGCCAGTGACCGGCGGCGTCGCTTGCGATGCCGCTTTCAGGCCGTGCCGGCTCTGCCGGTGCGGCCGTCTGCGCCGCTGGCCCGGACTGCCTGAATTCGAGGAGGACGCATGATTGCCTCGATCGCGGTCGAGGAAGCGCTGCTCATCCTGAAGATCCTGTTCCTCGTCCTCCTCTACCTCTTCATCTGGCGGATCGTCCGCTCGGCGACGCGCGACATCCGGCTGCCGCAGGAGAGCTTCGTCCTCGGCCCCGACGCCGTCGCCTCGCTCCGCGGCGAGGCGCCGCGAACGGCCTCGGGCCGGCTCGTCGTCGAGCGCAGCCCGGCGCTGAAGGAGGGCTCGGACCTCGAGCTGAACTCGGCTCCGCTCACCGTCGGCCGCGGCGAGGCGAACGACGTGGAGCTTCGCGGCGACGACTTCGCCTCGGCCGAACACGCGCGCTTTGAGGCCCGCAGCGACGGGGTATGGCTGACGGACGTGGGGTCGACGAACGGCACCTTCGTGAACGGCGTCCGGCTCGAGCGGCCCCGCAAGCTCTCGCCGGGCGACGTCGTGCGCATCGGGGCTACCGACCTGAGGTTCGAGCCATGACTCTCGGTAGGACCGTCGCGCTCACCGACACGGGTCGCAAGCGGCGGCACAACGAGGACGTCTACGTCGTCGACCCGCCGATCTTCGCGATCGCGGACGGGATGGGCGGCGCGAACGCCGGCGAGGTGGCCGCGGCCCTCGCTGCCGATGCGCTGCGAGGCGAGGGCGGGAGCGGCGAGGACACCCTCGTGATGCTGATGCAGGAGGCGAACCGCCGCGTCTACGAGCAGGCGAACGAGGACGCGGCAAAGTCCGGGATGGGGACGACCATGACCGTCGCGCTGCTCGAGGACAGCCGTGTCCGGATCGGCCATGTCGGCGACTCGCGCGCGTACCTGATCCGCGACGGCGAGCTCTCGCAGCTCACGGACGACCACTCGCTCGTCGGCGAGCTCGTCCGCAGCGGCAAGCTCGCGCCCGAGGAGGCCGACACGCACCCACAGCGCTCGGTGATCACCCGAGTGCTCGGCACCGACCCGGAGGTCGACGTCGACACCATCACGATCGAGACCCGCTCCGGCGACCTCTTCCTCCTTTGCTCCGACGGCCTCTACTCGATGGTCGGCAACGACCGGATCCTCGAGCTCGTCGAGCGGAACCGCCGCGATCTCGACGCCGCCGCGAAGGCCCTCATCCGAGCCGCGAACAAGGGCGGCGGCGACGACAACATCACCGTCGTCGCGTTCGAGATCGCGCCGGACGGCGAGGCTGCGCCCGCCGCCGAGGAGCCGCGGCCCGAGGACGAGGACACGCTCACGGAGGCCGATCGCGTGCCGACGGTGTCGCTGCCCCCGGAGGATGAGCCCGAGCCCGCCACCGGCCCGAAGCCGCCGCGAAAGGTGCTCGCGGTCCTCGTACTGCTGATCCTGGCGATCGCCGCGAGCATCGTGATCTACCTGCTGGCCCGGTGAGCCTCCGCAACCGCGAGCTCGCGAACCTCGTCGCCGTCGGCGTCCTGACTGGCCTCGGCTTCGCGAGCGTCTACATCGCCCGCCAGCACGTCGTCTCGACCGGCTCGCTCTCGTACGCCGTCTTCTTCCTCTGCCTCTACGTGGCCGCGCACCTCGTCACGCGCCTGACCGTCCCATATGCCGACCCGTACCTGCTGCCGATCGCGGGCCTCCTGACCGCGGCCGGTGTGACCGAGATCTACCGCATCCGCCCGGGCGACGCCTTCCGCCAGGGCCTCTGGATCGTCATCGCCGTCGGCCTCTTCGCCGCCACCCTGATCGCGCTCCGGCGCGACTACCGGCGGCTCGAGAGCTACAAGTACATCGCCGGCCTGACCGCGATCTTCCTGCTCGCGCTGCCGATCGTGCCGGGGTTCGGCACGACCGTGAACGGCGCCCGGCTGTGGGTGCAGGCGGGCCCGCTCCAGCTCCAGCCCGGCGAGCTGGCGAAGATCTGCCTCGTCGTCTTCCTCGCCGGCTACCTGCGCGAGAAGCGCGAGGTCCTGGCGCAGGGACGGCTGAAGGACTTCGGTCCGCTCCTTCTCATCTGGGGCGGCGCGATGCTCGTCCTCGTCGAGACGAACGACCTCGGGAGCGCGCTCCTCTACTTCGGGATCTTCCTCGGCATGGTCTACGTCGCGACCGACCGGCTGCTCTTCGTCGGCCTCGGCGGCTTGCTCTTCCTCGGCGGCTCCGCCGTCGCGTACAAGGAGATCGCGCACGTGCGCGACCGGGTGACGATCTGGCTGCACCCGTGGACGACCGGGAAGGTCTACTGCCCGCTCACCGGCAAGCCCGCGCTCCGCCAGGACTGCCAGAGCTACCAGCTCGTGAAGTCGCTCTACTCGATCGGGAACGGCCACTTCGGCGGCACCGGGCTCGGGCGCGGCACCTTCGAGACGACGGGCGGCCACCCGCTCATCCCGTCGCTGAAGACGGACTTCATCTACTCCGCGCTCGCGCAGGAGCTCGGGCTCGTCGGGGTCGCCGCGCTCCTGCTCGTCTACATGCTCTTCGTCGCCCGCGGCTTCCGCATCGCACTGCTCGCGCAGGACGGCTTCTCGAAGCTCGCGGCCGCCGGGCTCACCTTCGGCTTCGCGCTCCAGACGTTCATCATCGTCGGCGGGATCCTGCGGATCATCCCGCTGACCGGGATCACGCTCCCGTTCGTCTCCTACGGCGGGTCGAGCGTCGTCGCGAACTTCGTCCTCCTCGCGGGGCTCCTGCTGATCTCGAACCGAGCGAACGAGCCGCCCGGATGAACGCGCAGATCAGCCGCCTCGCGTTCATCGGGCTCGCGCTCATCGTCGCGCTCATCCTCGGCACGACGTACTGGCAGGCGTGGGCCTCGGGCGGGCTCGCCGACCGGCAGGACAACGCGATCCAGCGCGTCGCGCAGTTCACGATCGAGCGCGGGAAGATCTATGCCGGCGACGGGCACACGCTGCTCGCGACGAACGTCCGCAAGCGCGTCGACGGCCGGACGCTCTACTTCCGCCGCTATCCCACGGGCCCGCTCGTGCCCGAGGTGGTCGGCTACTCGACCCAGAGCCGCTCGCAAGCCGGGCTCGAGCGCTCCTACAACGACTACCTGACCGGCTCGAACTCGAACCTGTCGACGGTCATCCACACCACCTTCGACCGCCTGAAGGGCGTCACCGTCAAGGGGAACAACCTGTACACGACGATCAACCCGCGCGCGCAGCGGCTCGCGAACCAGCTCCTCGCCGGCAAGTGCGCGGCCGCGGTCGCGCTCGACCCCTCCACGGGCAAGGTCTTCGTCCTCGCCTCCAGCCCGACCTACGACCCGAACCTCGTCGAGAAGCACTTCGGCCGGATTTCGGCCGGCGGCGGGCCGTGCAAGCCGAACACGCCGCTCTTCGACCGGGCCACACAGGGCCTGTACGCACCGGGCTCGACCTTCAAGGTCGTGACCGCGTCGGCCGCGCTCGACACCGGCCGCTTCAATCCCGACTCGAGCTTCTTCGACCCCGGCTACTGCGTCGAGTACGGGCAGAAGGTCTTCAACGCCGGGAACCCCGACCAGACCGGCCCCGAGTCCTTCGGCACGGTCAACCTCGTGACCGCGCTCCAGCACTCGATCAACGCAGTCTTCTGCAAGATCGGCATGGCCCTCGGCGCGGGGCCGCTCGTCGATTACATGAAGCGCTACGGCTTCTACTCGGTGCCGCCGCTCGAGACCCCGCTCGACGAGCGGGTGCCGAGCGGCCGCTACAAGAACCACCACCTCGACCGCTCGACATCGGACGCCGACCCCGGCCGGCTCGCCTTCGGCCAGGAGCGCCTGCTCGTGACGCCCTTCCAGATGGCGATGGTCGCGGGCGCGATTGCGAACCACGGCGTCCTCGTGCGGCCGTACGTGGTGCAGAAGATCCTCTCGCCGGGCGGCGGCGTCCTGTTGAAGCGCCACCCGGACAAGCTCGGCCGGCCGATCAAGCCGCAGACCGCCGCCGAGCTGACGTCGATGATGGAAGCCGTCGTCACCGGCGGCACCGGCACGGCGGCCCAGATCCCGGGCGTCCGCGTGGCCGGCAAGACGGGCACCGCGGAGACCGGGGTTCCGGGCCGGTACAACGGCTGGTTCATCAGCTTCGCGCCCGCCGACCATCCGAAGGTCGCCGTCGCAGTCGTGGTCGAGAACGGGGGCTTTGGCGGACACAGCGCCGCGCCGATTGCAAAAGCCTTGATGCAGGCGATCCTGGGCCGCAGTTGAACCTACATTTCGAATAGGGCAAATGGCAGTTTCGGACACGCTCATCGACACGCTCTTCGACGGGCGCTACAAGATCGTGCGCAAGCTCGGCGCGGGCGGGATGGCGAACGTCTACCTGGCCGAGGACCAAGAGCTCGGCCGCCGCGTCGCGATCAAGATCCTGAACGACCGGCACGCGAACGACGAGCAGTTCGTGGAGCGCTTCCGCCGCGAGGCGAAGAACGCGGCCGGGCTCTCGCACCCGAACATCGTCTCCATCTTCGACCGCGGCGAGGCCGAGGGCACCTACTACATCGCGATGGAGTACCTCGACGGGCGCAGCCTGAAGGAGCTCATCTCCGGGCGCGGCCCGGCACCGATCAACGTCGCGGTCGACTACGCGCGCCAGATCCTCGCCGCGCTCCGGATCGCGCACCGCCAGGGGCTCGTCCACCGCGACATCAAGCCGCACAACGTCCTCGTCGACGGCGAGGGCCGCGTCAAGGTGACCGACTTCGGCATCGCCCGCGCGGGCCCGAGCCAGATGACCGAGGAGGGCTCGATCATCGGCACCGCGCAGTACCTCTCGCCCGAGCAGGCGCAGGGCGCGCCGGTCACGCCCGCTTCCGACTTGTACTCGGTGGGGATCGTCCTGTACGAGCTCCTGACGGGAAGCGTCCCCTTCGCCGGCGAGTCGCCCGTCGAGCTCGCGATGAAGCACCTCTCGAAGGTGCCCGAGCCCCCGTCACGGATCCGGCCCGAGGTGCCGCGCGACCTCGACTTCGTCGTCATGCGCGCCCTCGCGAAGGCGCCTTCCGAGCGCTACCAGTCGGCCGACGAGATGGACGCCGACCTCGCCCGCGTCGCCCGCGGCGTCGCCGTGAGCCCGGAGACCGAGGAGGCGGCGACGGCGATCATCGCCCAGCCGATCACAGCGGCGACGGTCGCGCAGCCGCCCGCCGCGACGCGGCCGCCCGTCTACTACGACTACGAGCAGCCGCCCGAGCGCCTCCGTCCAGTCTGGCCGTGGCTCATCGCCCTCGCGCTCGTGGTGCTGGCCGGCTTCGCCGGCTGGCTCGCGTACGTCCAAATCAAGAAGCAGCTGAACGCGACGAAGCAGATCGCCGTCACGCGCTACATCGGGCTGCGTGAGTCGGTGGCGCGGGAGGAGATCGTCAGCGCCGGTCTCGTGGCTGACATCAAGCGCCGGCCTTCGACCGCCCAGCCGGCGACCTTCGTCTTCGACCAGAACCCGTCGCCCGGGAACAAGACCCCCAAGGGGAACACGGTGACGATCTTCGTCTCGACCGGGATCGCGAAGGTGCCCGTCCCCGACGTGCGCAACAAGAACTCGACCGACGCGGCGGCCACGATCGCCGCGCTCGGGCTCAAGCCGGACGTCCACCAGGTCCCCTCGGACAAGGATCCCGGCACCGTGGTCGCGCAGGCGCCCGGGCCGGGGACGAAGGTGGCGAAGGGCTCCAAGGTGCGGATCAACGTGTCGAACGGGCCGGCGCAGGTGGCGGTGCCGCCGGTGGTCGGCATCCCCTTCGCGCAGGCGAGCTCCGAGCTCCAGGCCAAGGGGTTCAAGGTCGAGCGAGTCGACCAGGACTCGAACGAGCCGCCCGACACGGTGCTCCGCCAGGATCCCGGTGCGAACACGGACGCGCCCAAGGGCTCGACGATTACGCTCACCGTGTCGAAGGGGCCGCAGACGACGCAGGTTCCCGACGTCACGACTCTCGACGCGGACACCGCGCAATCGACCCTGGAGCAGTCGGGCTTCAAGGTGAAGGTCGCGAAGCAGCAGACGAACGACCCGAGCCAGGAGAACGTCGTGCTCGACCAGAAGCCCTCGCCCAACTCGCAGGCCAAGCCGGGAGCGGCGGTGACGATCTTCGTCGGCAACTTCGTGAGCGACACGACCTCGACGACGCCGTGAGCGAGCGGCCACGCCTGCGGGTGGCGGTGCTCATGGGCGGGCGCTCGAGCGAGCATCCGATCTCGCTCGCCTCGGGCCGCTCGGTGCTCGAGTCGCTCGACCCCGACCGCTACGACGCCGTTCCGATCGGCATCGGCCGCGACGGGCGCTGGGAGCTCGTCGCCGGCTCGAACGGCGCGCTCCCACCTGCCTCCGTGGCCGAGACGCTGCCGGTGCCGACGAAGGCGGCCTCGGCGCCGGCCAAGCTCGGCGAGGTCGACGTCGTGCTGCCGATCCTGCACGGGCCCTTCGGCGAGGACGGGACGGTGCAGGGCATGCTCGAGCTCGCGGGCGTGCCCTACGTGGGCGCGGACGTGAAGGCCTCGTCGCTCTGCATGGACAAGGACCTGTTCAAGGCGGTCATGCGCGACGCGGGGATCCCGGTGACGCGGAACATCACGCTCCGAAGCGGCGATCCGGTCTCGAATCCGTTCGGCTACCCCGTCTTCGTGAAGCCGGCGCGGCTCGGCTCGTCGGTCGGCATCTCGAAGGTGCGCGAGGAAGGCGAGCTCGAGGAGGCTGTCGAGCTGGCGCGCCGGCACGACGAGAAGGTGCTCGTCGAGGAGTTCGTGCCCGGCGTGGAGATCGAGGTCGGGGTGCTCGGCAACCGCGACCCGGTCGCCTCACTCGCCGGCCAGGTCGTCTCGCACTTCAACGACTGGTACGACTACTCGTCGAAGTACGACGAGGGCGGGTCGGACCTGTTGGTGCCGCCGCCGACCCTGACCGCCGAGCAGTGCGAGCGTGCGCAGCAGCTGGCCGTCGAGGCGTTCGTGGCGACCGACTGCGAGGGCATGGCGCGGGTCGACTTCTTCGTCCGCGAGATCGACGGCGAGGTGATCGTGAACGAGCTGAACACGATCCCGGGCTTCACGTCGACGAGCTTCTACGCGCGCCTCTTCGAGGCCTCGGGGATCCCGTACCGGGAGCTCCTCGACCGCCTCGTCGAACTCGCCCTCGAGCGGCACGAGCGCAAGTCCCGCCTCGAGTACTAACCGAACGTGAACGCGTAGGCCTCGGCGCCTGGCCCAAGGAACGTGATCTCCAGGGTCCGCTCGCGGACTGCCTCGTGCTCGCGCACGAGCTGGTACAGGCGGCCGTCGCGGAGCACGCCGTTGCCGTCCTCGTCGACGTCGACGCCGTGTGAGCGGGCGGGGGCCTCGCCGTCGAGGCGGACGCGGAAAGGAATCGAGTCGTGTGCTCCGGGAGAGAGCACGAGGTGCGCGTCACGCGCGTGGAAGCGGACGGCGATGCTCCCGCCGGCCTCGTCGAGCACCACGTTCTCGCGCCCAACCGTCCAGTCGCCGGTGAGCGCCCAGTGGTTGGAGCGGAGGTGCTCGGGGGACGCGTCGGCGCGGCGCTCGCCCCGCGCGCGGCCGAGATACGTCTCGGGCGTCTCCAGGTTCTCCCAGTCGGCCTCCGCCTCGATCCCGGCTCCCTCCACAGGGACGAGCTCTCGCTCGACGCCGAGCAGCCGCTGGATGACGCGCTCCGATTCCTCGTAGCGCCCCTCGCCGAAGTGCTGGTCGCGGATGATCCCGTCCCGGTCGACGAAGTAGAGCGCGGGCCAGTAGTGGTTGTCGAAGGCACTCCAGACCGCGTAGTCGTTGTCGAGCGCGATCGGGTAGTCGATCGCCATCGCCTTCGTCGCCTGCCGGACGCGCTCGAGCTCGTGCTCGAAGCCGAACTCCGGCGTGTGCACGCCGATCACGATCAGCCCGTAGTCTCGGTAGCCCTCCGACCACGCACGGACGTACGGCTCCTGGCGCAGCCAGTTGATGCACGTGAGCGTCCAGAAGTTCACGAGGACGACGCGCCCGCGCAGCTCGGCGGAGTCGAGCGGCTCGGAGTCGAGCCACCCGGTGGCCTCGCCGAGCGAAGGCATGCGCGTGTGTGCGAAAACGCTCACCTGGCTACGAGAAGTGGGGTCTCACCGCAGCGACCTGAACGCGGCGCGCACCTCGGTCGAGAAAAGCTCCGGCTCTTCCCAGGCGGCGAAGTGCCCGCCCCTGTCGACCTCGTTGAAGTAGACGACGTCGGGGTACGACTTCTCGACCCAGCTGCGCGGGGTCCGCCAGATCTCGCCGGGGAACGTGGTGAAGCCGACCGAGACCGAGACCTCCGGAGGAGGCTCGCCGGCCGCGGTCGCGACAGCGGCGGCTCCGTAGCTCTCCCAGTACGACCGGGCGGCCGAGGCACCGGTACCGGTCAGCCAGTAGAGCGTGATGTTGTCGAGGACGTGGTCCCGGGTGAGGTTGCCCACGGGCTGCCGGTCGACGAAGGCGCGGGAGATCTTGTAGTACGCGTCCGTGTCGTGGTCGAGCATCCAGGCGGCCAGGGCGACGGGTGAGTCCAGCAGGGCGTAGCCGATCGTCTGCGGCCTCGTGGCCTGCTCCAGGAAGTATCCGCTGCCGGTTGCCCTGAAATCGGAGATCGCGTCGGCGGCTGCGCGTTCCTCGTCGGTGTCCGTCGGCTGAGGGCCACCCAGCGCCGTCACGAGCAGGTTCGTGTGGATGCCGACGAGCCCCTCGGGCGCCTGGCGGCCCATTGCGTCGGTGACTCCGGCGCCCACGTCGCCACCCTGCGCGACGTAGCGGGTGTAACCGAGGCGGCGCATCAGCTCCGCCCACGCCAGCCCGGTGCGGCCGACGTCCCAGCCGAGCTCGGCCGGCTCACCGGAGAACCCATAGCCGGGCAGTGACGGCAGGACGAGGTCGAACGCATCCTCGGCATGACCACCATGCGCCGTCGGGTCGGTGAGCGGGCCGACGGCCTCGAGCAGCTCGAACACCGATCCGGGCCAGCCGTGGGTCATGATCAACTGCAGCGCGTTCTCGTGCCGCGACCTGATGTGGATGAAGTGGATCTCGACCCCGTCGATCTCGGTCGTGAACTGCGGGAGCGCGTTCAGCTTCGCCTCGGCCTTGCGCCAGTCGTAGTCGGTCTCCCAGTAGCGCGCGAGCTCCTGAACGGTCGCGAGCTGGACGCCTTGCGACCGATCTTCGACGAGCTCTTTGCTGGGCCAGCGCGTCGCCGCGATCCGGCGGCGCAGCTCGGCGAGCTCCTCCTCCGGAATGTCGACGTGGAAAGGACGAATCTCGGTGGCGGGCTCGACGGTGGTAGTCATGACGACCTCCGATCGTTGGGGCGGCTCCGACGAGCTCCTTTCGGTCGCGCGAGGGACCTCGCCCCACACTACTCCGGTCTCTCCGCCGGCAGCACCCGCCGAACACCAGAACGACACAATCGGCGAGCGCAAGTTGCGCTCGAGCACTAACCGCGCGCGCGGACCTCGTTCACATGCGCGGCGCCGTCGAGCTTCGTGATCCAGACGACGAAGTAGCGCGCGGCGGCCCCGTGCACCGGAAAGGTCGTGGAGGAGCCGACCGTGCGGAGCGGTGACACCGGCGGAAACGGGCCTGACTCGGAAGAGCCCGCTTCGATCCGCGCGGTGAAGCCGGGCGTGTCGGTGTGCACCGTCACCCGAGTGACCCGCTCCGCGCGGGGCGCGGCCAAGACCAGGCCGACGCCGCGCTTCGTAAACGCCTCGTAGTGCTCGGTCGTCCAGTACGTGCCGAGGCTTCCGTCGGTCGCTTTGCCCACGTCCTCGTTGTGCTCGGCATGATCGCCGTACGGGTCGTATGAGGTCACGCCCGCGAGATGAACCGGCCGGGCCGCGGCCGGCAGCGGTTTCGGGCTTCCCTTCCGGTGAGGACTGCTCGAGCGATGGAGGAGCAGCGCGGCGACGGCGGCCGCGAGCAGCACGAGCCCCAGCGCGACGAGCGCGGCCGGAAGAAGGCGCCGCCGACGGCGCGTCCGCACCACCGGAACGCTCCGGACGAGCGTCACGTCCGCATCCGGGCCGGGCAGGGAGCCGAGTTCTGCAAGGCACACCTGGAGCTCGGCCGCGAACGCGTCCATCGTCGGGAACCGCTCCGCGGGATCCTTCTCCAGAGCCCGGTCGACGGCACGTGCAACGCGCACCGGCACGTCGGGTCGCACCTCGAGCACGCTCGGTGGCGGCTCGCTCACGTGCTGCATCGCGACCGCCACGAAGCTCTCGCCCGGGAACGGAACCTCGCCGATCAGAAGCTCGAAGAGGACGACGCCGAGCGAGTAGACGTCGGTCGTCCGGTCGACCGGCTTCCCGCTCGCCTGCTCGGGCGCGATGTAGTTCGACGTGCCGAGGACGGCGCCGGACTGCGTGACGCCCTGCACCTCGAGCGAGCGCGCGATGCCGAAGTCGGTCACCTTCGCCCGCCCGTCGCCGTTCAGGATCACGTTCTGCGGCTTGACGTCGCGATGCACGAGACCCTGCTCGTGCGCGAAGCCGAGCCCGCGCGCGACCTGGATCGCGATCTCGAGCGCATGCTGCACCGGCAGCCGGCCCTCCTCGTGGAGGACCTCCGCGAGCGTGCGACCCTCGACGAGCTCGAAGACGATGAACTGCCGGCCCTCGTCCTCGCCGCGGTCGAGGATCGTGACGATGTTCGGGTGCGAGAGCGACGCGACTGCGCGCGCCTCGCGCCGGAAGCGCTCGACGTACTGCTCGTCCTCGGTGAAGTGCGGGTGGAGGATCTTCAGCGCGACGTGCCGCTCGAGCAGCGTGTCGTACGCCTTGAAGACGCTCGACATGCCTCCGGCGCCGACGAGCTCCTCGAGCTCGTAGCGCCCCGCGACGACCTCCCCCACCACGGGGCCACATCTTCCCCAAAAGGCCGTTGTTTAGCCGAGGGAAGCTTCGAGCGCCTGTTCCCAGACGTCGAGAGCCTCGTCGAGCTCCGAGTCGCTCAGGACGAGCGGGCAGAGCACGCGGATGCAGTTCGAGTAGATCCCGGACTTGAGCAGCAGCAGGCCGCGCGCCGCCGCGGCCTCCGTGACCGCGCTCGCGAGCTCGGCCGCCGGCCGCTTCGTCTCGCGGTCCTCGACGAGCTCGATCGCGAGCATCGCGCCGAGCCCGCGCACGTCGCCGATCGCCGGGAAGCGGTCCTGCCAGCGCACCATCCGCTCGCGCAAGGTCTCACCGAGCGCCGACGCGCGCTCGACCAGGCCCTCGTCCTCGATCACGTCGAGCACGGCGACCGCGGCCGCCTGCGCGACGGGATTGCCGACGTAGGTGCCGCCGATCGCCGAGTCGCCCGGCGCGTTCATGATCTCCGCGCGGCCGATCACGCCCGAGAGCGGCAGGCCGGCGGCGATCGACTTCGCGACCGCCATCAGGTCGGGCTCGACGCCGTAGTGCTCGATCGCCCACATGCGTCCTGTCCGCCCGTAGCCCGTCTGCACTTCGTCGACGACGAGCACGATCCCGTTGTCGTCACAGATCCGGCGCACGCCGCGCAGGAACTCGCGCGGGGCGACGACGAAGCCGCCCTCGCCCTGGACGGGCTCGATCACGATCGCCGCGACCTGCTCGGCGGCGACCTGCGTCACGAGCGCCCGCTCGAGGGCGGCAAGTGCCTCCGCGGAGGTCGGGCCACGGTAGTCCTGGGCGAACGGCACGCGATAGACCTCCGGCGAGAACGGTCCGAGGCCCGCCTTGTAGGGGTGCGTCTTCGACGTGAGGCTCATCGAGAGGAGCGTCCGCCCGTGGAAGCCGCCCTCGAAGGCGATCACGGCCGGCCGCTTCGTGTACGAGCGCGCGAACTTGACCGCGTTCTCGATCGCCTCCGTCCCCGCGTTGAAGAACGCGGCGCGCGTCTCGCCGGCGATCGGCGCGAGCTTCGTGAGCCGCTCCGAGAGGGTGACGTAGACCTCGTAGGGCACGATCGTGAAGTCGGTGTGGCTGAAGCGCTCGAGCTGCTCCTGCGCGGCCGCGACGACTCGCGGGTGCGCATGGCCGACGTTGAGGCACCCGACCCCGCCGGTGAAGTCGAGGAACGTGTTCCCGTCGAGGTCGGTGACGAGCGCGCCGCGCCCCTCGGCGATCACGACCGGCAGGTAGATCGAGAGCGGCTCGGCGACGACGCGCTCCTTGCGCGCCAGGATCTCACGCGAGCGCGGGCCCGGAATCTCGGTCCGGATCTCGATGGAACGAGTGGTCGCCACTGCAACGGAGCCTACCGCAGCGGGCGGCTGACTGGATAGATGAATAGCGAGGTTGCAGCGACCCGTAACCGTAGAATCGCCGCGTGGTCCTCTCCGACCGGACGATCCGCCGGCTCCTGGACGAGGGCCGCATCGAGATCGACCCATACGACGAGTCGCTGCTCCAGCCCTCGAGTGTCGACGTGCGCGTCGACCGCTACTTCCGCGTCTTCCACAACGCGCGCTACCCGTTCATCGACGTCCGTGAGGCGCAAGAAGACCTGACCGAGCTCGTCGAGGTCGACAGCGAGCCGTTCATCCTCCACCCGGGTGAGTTCGTCCTCGGCTCGACGCTGGAGCGGATCCGGCTACCGGACGACCTCGTCGCCAGGCTGGAAGGGAAGTCGTCGCTCGGCCGCCTCGGCCTGCTCATCCACTCCACGGCCGGCTTCATCGACCCGGGCTGGGACGGGCACGTGACGCTCGAGCTCTCGAACGTCGCCAACCTCCCGATCACGATCTACCACGGGATGAAGATCGGCCAGCTCTCCTTCGTGCAGCTCAGCGAGCCCGCCGAGTCGCCGTACGGGAGCGGCGGCCTCGGCTCGAAGTACCAGGGCCAGAAGGGCCCGACGCCGAGCCGCTACTGGCAGAACTTCGACCGGGACGACGGGCAGTGACCGTCCTCGTCACCGGCGGCAGCGGCTTCGTCGGGAGCGGGATCGTCCACGCGCTCCGGGCCGAGGACCGGGCCGTGCGGTGTCTCGTCCGCGACCCGCGGAAGGCGTCGCGGCTCGCGAGCTGGGGCTGCGAGCTTGTCCAGGGCGACGTCACGGACGCGGCGAGCCTGCGCCGCGCCGTCGAGGGCTGCGAGCGAGTGATCCACCTCGTCGCGATCCGCTCGGGCAAGCGGCGCGACTTCGAGCGGATCATGGAACAGGGGACGCGCGACCTCGTCACGGCCGCACGCGAGGCGGGCGTCGGCCGCTTCGTCCTCATGAGCGCCCTCGGCACGACCGAGGAGACGAAGGACCTCGTCCCCTACTACCACGCCAAGTGGGACATGGAGCAGACGGTCAAGACCTCGGGGCTCGAGTCCGTGATCTTCCGGCCGAGCTTCGTCTTCGCCGAGGAGGGCGGCGCGCTCGCCGAGTTCAAGCGCGTCGTGAAGCTGGCACCGGTGACGCCGGTCGTCGGCTCCGGCGAGCAGCGGATCCAGCCGATCTGGCGCGACGACGTCGCCGCCTACTTCGCGCGCTCGCTCGACCTGCCGGAGGCGGCGAACCGCACCTTCGAGCTCGGCGGCCCCGACGTCGTGTCATGGGAGGAATTCTGGCGGAGGCTGCGCAGCGCACTCCGCGTCCGCCGGCCGCTCGTGCACGTCCCGGTGCCCGTGATGCGCGTGCAGGCGACACTCTTCGAAGCACTGCCGAACCCGCCGCTGACGCGCGACCTGCTGAAGATGCTCCTCGCCGGGGACAACGTCGTCTCGGACACAGCGGCCGTGGACACCTTCAAGCTCCCGCTCGTCCCGCTCGACGAGCAGCTCCGACGGGCATCCTAGAGCGATGGGCCTGACCGAACGACTCGCCCGGTCCTGCGGAAGCCACCCCTGGCGCACGATCGTCGCCTGGGTCGGTGTGATCGTCCTCGCGCTCGCCGCAGCCGTCCTCGGCCTGCCCGGGAACCTGACCTCGAACGGCCACGTCACCGGCAACCCGGAGTCGAAGCAGGCCGAGGATCTCGTCTCCGGGCACTTCCCGCCCGATCCGAACGCGGCCGACGAGCTCGTCGTGGTGCGCTCGGCGAGCCACACCGTCGACGACCCGGCCTTCAAGCAGTTCGTCGCGCAGCTCTACCGGCAGGGCCAGGCGACCAAGGTGGTCTACCGCGCGCGCAGCTACCTGAACGGCTCGCGGCAGCTCGTCTCGGCCGACCTGCACGCGGCGTTGATCGAGATCCAGCGGCAGCGCGACGTCGACGACCTGCTCCCGGTCATTGCGCACAACGACGGCCGCGACGGCTTCCGCGTCACGATCACCGGCTCCGGAACACTCGACCACGACTTCAACGACCTCTCGCAGCACGACCTGAAGTCGGGCGAGCTCGGGGTCGGCCTGCCGGCGGCGCTCGTCGTCCTCGTGCTCGTCTTCGGCGCCGTCGTGGCCGGGCTCGTGCCGGTCCTGATGGCGATCGTCTCGATCCTCGTCGCGGTCGGCCTGACGGGCCTCGTCGCCGAGGGCTTCACGCTCTCGATCTTCGTCATCAACATGATCTCGGGGATGGGCCTCGCCCTCGGGATCGACTACTCGCTCTTCGTCGTCTCCCGCTACCGCGAGGAACGCGGCCGCGGCCGCCTGGAGCTCGACGCCATCGCCGCGTCGGGGGCGACCGCGAGCCGGGCCGTCCTCTTCAGCGGCTCGGTGTTCGTGATCGCGCTCACCGGCATGTTCCTCGTGCCCTCGAACGTCATGCGGAGCCTCGCGATCGGCGCGATCCTGGTCGGGATCGTCTCGATGCTGGCCGCGCTCACGCTGCTTCCGGCCCTGCTCGGCCTGCTCGGCGACCGCGTGAACGCGCTCCGCGTGCCGCTCGTCGGCCGTAGCGTCGGCCACGAGGCGCAGGAAGGCCGCTTCTGGGGCGCGATCGTGCACGGCGTGATGCGACGGCCGGTGACGAGCCTCGTCGCGGCCGTCGTGGTCCTGCTCGCTGCGGCCTCGCCGGTGCTCGACCTCCACCTCGGCGCGAACGGCGTCAGCACGCTCCCGAACCGGCTCGCGAGCAAGCAGGGCTACCAGGCGCTGGCGCGGAGCTTCCCGCAGGCGAGCGCGGCGCCGGTGCTCGTCGCGATCCAGGGCGACGTGACCGCGCCCCGCGCACGCGCAGGCATCGCCCGCCTGCGGTCGCGGATCGCGGCCGACTCGGCGTTCGGCGGCGTCGGCGACCTCCGCGTCTCCGCCGACCGCCGGCTCGCAGCGCTGATCGTGCCATTGAGCGGCGACAAGACGAGCGACGCGGCGCTCGGCGCGGTGCGCCGCCTGCGCGACACGCTGATCCCGCAGACCCTCGGCGCCACCGACCTGCATGCCGTCGTCGGCGGCGACACGGCCGACAACGTCGACTTCATCGACGCCGTGCACCACTGGATGCCGTACGTGTTCGCGTTCGTCCTCGGCCTGAGCCTCGTGCTGCTGACGATCGTCTTCCGCTCGCTCGTCGTCGCCGCGACGGCGATCGCCCTCAACCTGCTCTCGGTCGGCGCCGCCTACGGCCTGCTCGTCCTCGTCTTCCAGAAGGGCTATGCGCATTCCTGGCTCGGCTTCCAGCAGGTGGACGTGATCGAGGCCTGGGTGCCGCTCTTCCTGTTCTCCGTCCTCTTCGGCCTGTCGATGGACTACCAGGTGTTCCTGCTCAGCCGGATCAAGGAGCGCCACGACCAGACCGGCTCGACCGACGACGCGCTCTCGTACGGCGTCGGCTCGACGGCACGGATCATCACCGGCGCCGCGCTCATCATCGTGGCCGTCTTCCTCGGCTTCGCGATGGGCGACCTCGTGATGTTCCAGCAGATGGGCTTCGGGATCGCGGTCGCGCTCCTCATCGACGCGACGATCATCCGCTCGGTGCTCCTGCCAGCGGCGATGACGCTCTTCGGCCGCTGGAACTGGTACCTGCCGCGCTGGCTCGACTGGCTGCCGCGCCTCGACGTCGAGGCGCCGGCGGCCGCCGCAGTTCCAGAGGCATAAAGAAAGGGGCCGCCCCCGCGTCGGGAGACGGCCCCAGTCCGGCTACCAGCGGTGGATTGGTAGAGACGTTTCCTGCCGCGGCTTCTGGCGAGCCGGGCGGCGCGCAAGCGCGTCGTCCCCCACGCTGGCTAGACGATTCCCCGTAGGTCCCGGGGACGCGCCTCTACCCGCTGGTACCTCCACTGCCCGAACTGTCAATACTCACTATCGGACCACCTCCTTTCCGCGGTAGTCGCACTTTAGCCGACGCCGGAAAGTCCGGCGCCTGCGGCGCCATGACGACTTTCCGGCGGATTCCTGCCGTCGAGCGTTCGCGAGCCGCGCCCGCCATGTCGGTCGCGGCGGCGAAGAAACCGGTGGTCAGCGGAGGACGACCGAAAGCTCCAGGCCGCGGTCGAGCGGCAAGGTCACCGACTCGAGGGTCGGATCGGCCTGCCGGGCGCGCGAGTACGCGCCCAGGGTGTCCTCGTGGGACAGGACGTTGTCGGCCACGACCAGCGCGCCGGGCTCGAGCTTGCCGCGCGCGAGCTCGAAGAGCTGTTCGTAGTCCTCCTTCTCCGCGTCGAGGAAGCAGACGTCGAAGACGTCGTCGATTGCCGGCAGCGTCTCGTAGGCGTCGCCCTCGAGGAGCTCGGCCCAGTCCTCGAGCCCGGCCTCGGCGACGTTCCGCCGCCACGCCTCGATCTTCGCCGGGTCGCTCTCGAGCGAGAGGACGCGGCCACCGAGGTAGCGCACCCCCGCCGCGAGCCAGATCGTGGAGTAGCCGCGCGAGCCGCCGACCTCGAGCACCTCGCAGTCGGTCTGCGGCGCGACGAGCGCGAAGAGGAACCGGCCGGTCGTCGGCTCGACCGCGCGCGAGCGCAGCTCGCGCGCGACGCCTTCCGCCCGCTCGCGCGCGTCCTCTTCCTCGAGCCGGGCGAGGACTGCTCTTACGCGATCGTCGAGGATGCGATCTCCCGCTCGACCTCGTCGCGCACGATGCAGTCGGCGAGGTGGTCGTTGACGACGCCGCAGGCCTGCATCGTGGCGTAGACGGTCGTCGGCCCGACGAAGCGAAAGCCCGCCGCGCGCAGCTCCTTCGACAGAGCGGCAGACTCCGGCGTCGAGGCCTGCCAGTCGGCGGGCGAGCGCGGCGCGCGGCCGTCGGCCGACCGGTGCGACCACACAAGCTGCGATAGCGGCGTGCCCGCCTCCCGCAGCGCGACCGTCGCGCGCGCGTTCGCGATCGCCGCCTCGATCTTGCCGCGGTGGCGGACGATCCCGGCGTCCTCGAGCAGCCGCTTCACGTCGCGCGCCCCGAACCGCGCGACCGTCTCCGGATCGAAGCCCGCAAAGGCCGCGCGGAAGGCCGGCCGCTTGCGCAGGATGGTGAGCCACGAGAGCCCGGACTGGAAGCCCTCGAGGCAGAGCCGCTCGTAGAGCCCGCGCTCGTCGGTGACGGGCCGTCCCCACTCCCGGTCGTGGTACTCGTTGTAGGCCGGATCGGTGGTTGACCAGCAGCGCCGCGGCTCGCTCACGACACCTCGACCTTGACGATCCCGTCGTCGACCCGGACCGGAAAGGTCTCGACCGGCTCCACAGCCGGCAGGGTCAGCGGCCGGCCGGTGCGGATGTCGATGTGCGCGCCGTGTCGAGGACAGACGGCGTACCCCTCCTCGACGTCGAAGTCGCCCTCGGCGAGCGGCCCGTCGTCGTGCGAGCAGCGGTCCTCCAGCGCGTAGAACTCGCCGTTCAGGTTGTAGACGCCGAGCGCCAGCGCGCCGACGTGGACGATCTTCACCTCGCCCGGCGGCAGCTCGTCGACCGGGCAGACCTCGATCTCGGCCACTAGCCGAGGGTCAGGTCGTCCAACCCGGCGGCCTCTTCCGGGAGCGGCGTCCCCTTGCCCTTGTGCAGCGCGACCTTGAGCGTCCAGAGCCCGAGCAGCGCGCACTTGAGCCGGATCGGCGTGAGCGGAATGCCGACCTCGTCGAGGAGCTCGTCCTTCGACAGCGTCGCCACCTCGGTCGCGCTCCGGCCCTTCACCATCTCCATCAACATCGAAGTCGCGGCCTGGCTGATCGCGCAGCCGCGGCCCGAGAACTTGACGTCCTCGATCGTGTCGCCGTCCTCCTCGAACGTGACGAAGATCGAGACCTCGTCGCCGCAGAGCGGGTTCTGGCCGTCGGCGCTCGCGTCGGCGTCCTCGATCACCCCGTGCCCGCGCGGGTTCTTGTAGTGGTCGAGGATCACCTCGCGGTAGAGCTGGTCGAACTCGCTCATGCGAAAAGCTTCCTCGCCTTGTGCACGCCTTCGGCGAGCCGGTCGACCTCCTCGGGGAGGCTGTAGAGGTAGAAGCTCGCCCGGTTCGTCGCGGCGACGCCGAGCTTCGCCATCAGCGGCTGGCAGCAGTGGTGGCCGGCGCGGATGGCGACGCCGTCCATGTCGAGCACCTGCGCCACGTCGTGCGGGTGGACGCCCTCGAGGTTGAAGGAGACGATCCCGGCGCGGCGATCGGGCGGCGGGCCGTAGAGCTTGATCCCCGGCACGTCGGCGAGCGCCTCGAGCGCCTGCGCGGCGAGCTCCTGCTCGTGCTCCTCGATCGCGTCCAGCCCGATCGCGGTCAGGTAGTCGACCGCGGCGCCGAACCCGACGGCCTCGGCGATCGGCTGCGTCCCGGCCTCGAACTTCGCCGGCACCTGGCCCCAGGTCGTCCGCTCCAGGTTCACCGCGCGGATCATGTGCCCGCCGAGCTGGAAGGGCGCCATCCGCTCGAGGATCTCCTTCCGGCCCCAGAGCGCGCCCACGCTCGTCGGCCCGCACATCTTGTGCGCCGAGAAGGCGAGGAAGTCGCAGCCGAGCGCCTGCACGTCGACCGGGTGGTGCGGCGCGGCCTGCGCAGCGTCGACGACCATGATCGCCCCGCGCTCGTGCGCCCACGCCGAGAGCTTCGCGACCGGGTTGATCGTGCCGAGCGCGTTCGAGACGAGGTTGTTCGCCACCACCTTCACGCGGTCCGAGCCGGCGATCTCGTCCAGCGTGTCGAGCCGGAGCTCGCCGTTGTCGTCCAGCGGGATCGCCCGGAACGCGGCGCCGGTGCGCTGCGCGATGTACTGCCACGGGACGAAGTTCGAGTGGTGCTCGAGCTCGGTGACGAGGACGACGTCACCGGGGCCGAGGTTGTCGAGCCCCCAGGCGTACGCGACGAGGTTCAGCCCTTCGGTCGCACCGCGCAAGAAGACGATCTCGCGCGAAGACGACGCGTTGATAAAGCGCGCCACCTTCTCGCGCGCGCCCTCGTACTCCGCGGTCGAGCGCTCCGAGAGCGCGTAGACGCCGCGGTGCACGTTGGCGTACGAGGTCTCGTAGAAGGTGCGGAGCGCGTCGAGCACCTGCCGCGGCTTCTGCGCCGTGACCGCCGAGTCGAGGTAGGAGAGCGGCTTGCCGTTGATCTCCTGTTCGAAGATCGGGAAGTCGGCGCGAATCCGCTCCGCATCGAGCTTCCTCGTCGTCTGCACGGCCACGGACCTATCGTACCGAGGGGGTCTCGTCCTGCCGTCGGCGACGGCGGCGCGCCGCCTGCTGATTCGCCCGGTCGCCGCAGATGTCGCAGCAGTAGCGGCGGCTCCGGTTGCGCGATCGGTCGACGTAGACGCAGCGGCACGGATGCGCGTCGCAGCGGCCGAAGCGCGAGAGGCCGTGCTCCCGGATCGTCTCCAGCAGGCCGAGCGCCGTCGGCGCGGCGAGGAACTCGATCCCGTCGTGCTCGTCGGGGCCGTAGCGGAAGCGCCACCCACGAGCGCCCGCGCGCTCGAGCTGCGGCGGCCGGCCGTGCTCGGCGAGGAGCGCGTTGAGCGTCGCTACCGCTTCCTCCTCCGAGGTCGCGTCGAAGGCCTGCCGCAGACGCTCGCGCAGCGCGCGTGCGGGAGCCACGCTGGCGTCGTCCACAGCAGCCGCAGCAGCCTCGTAGCCGTGGAACTCGAGGTAGCGGCGCAGGTAGCGCGGGCTCAGGAGTTCCGGGTCCGGCTCGAGCTCGTCCCAGGAGTTGAGCAGGTCGACGGCGAGCGCGACCCCCCCGCCCCGGCCTAACTTCGTCAGTGGCATAAGCGTCTCAAGGTACTGACACCCATCCCCGACCTGCGGAGGTTCGGATGAGACGGAAGCTTGGCATTCTGGTCGGCCTGCTCGCTTTGGTGCTCGGTGCCGCTTCGGCGGCGACCGCCGACGCGCCCACGGTGACGCTCACGCCGTGGGATCGCACCCGCGTCATCGCGGCGAGCCCGGACACCTGCCCCTTCGACGTCATCGTGCACTCGGAAGGCACGTTCCGCGAGGCCGTGTACTCGAGCGGCCGCGACGTGACCACGGTCGAGGACTTCCACCTGACCTGGTCGAACCCGGCGAACGGCAAGTCGCTCGCCTCGCCGCTCGCAGGGCCGTTCATCGCCGAGCCGAACGGCGACGGCACCTACACCGTGTCGATCAACGGGAACAACGGCCGCTTCATCGCGCCGGGCTTCGGCCTCCTGTTCGCAGACGTCGGCCGGCTCGTCTACATCGCGGACGGGAGCGACCTGAGCACCCCGCTTCAGATCCTCCAGTCGTCGGGCCACCAGGACGCGTCGCCGTTCCCGCAGATCTGCGCGGCGCTGGCGTAGCGCTACGCCGCCGGAGCGCGCCCGCCGTTTTCCCCTTCACGGTGGGCGCGCTCGCTGAGGCACCGCTTGCGGTGCCGCTTCAGGACGTGCGGGCTTCGCCCGCGCGGCCGTCTGAACTCAACAGGCGACCGGTCGTTAGATAGACGGACGCTCGAACCCCACGATCCGCCACATCCGCGTCCGGGTGTCGAGCGCCGGCTCGAGCCCGCGCGCCTGCGCCGGGGCGAGGATCGCCGCCGCCGGATGGACGAACGTCCGGAACTCGGTTCGCGTCAGCGCGAAAAACGCGTTGATAGCCGCGCTTCCGGCGCGGAAGAGCGCGGTGTCGGGCGGGAAGCTGAGGACGAGCCGCTGCCGCGCGTGGTCGGCGGCCGCGCCGACGAGCGCCTCTGGATCGGGGTAGCAGCAGACGACGCGGTGCAGGACGACGTCGTCGGCCGGGTCGAGCGCGGCAGCGTCGCCGACGAAGTCGCCGACACGCCGCTCGACGCGCTCATCGCCATCGAGAAGCTCGGCCGCGTAGGGCTCGTACTCGGGTGAGAGCTCGACGTTCGTCGTCCGCGCGGCGCCGGCCTTCAGGAGCTCGAGCTGGATCGCACCGACACCGCCGCCGACCTCGAGCACGGAGTCTCCCTCGACGCCGCGGCCGGCGAGGAAGTCGACGATCCGGCGCGCGGCCTTGTCGAGCCCGCGGCGCCGGTACTTGCGCACGTCGCGCCGCGCCGTCTTGGAGCCGAAGATCTTCCGGTACCCCGACGGCGTGCAGCAGCCGGCCATGGCGGCGCAGTCTAGGCTTGCGCGCATGCCGACGGCGATCACGCCGATGGTGTCCTACGAAGACGTGGCCGCCGCGGCCGAGTGGCTCGTCCGCGTCTTCGGCTTCCGCGAGGAGCTCCGCTACGAGGATTCGCAGGGGCGGCCCACGCACGTGGAGCTTCGCCTCGGCGACGGCGCGGTCATGCTCGGCAACCCGAGCCCGCAGTACGAGAGCCCGAAGACGCACCGCGAGCGCTGCGAGGCGGCGGCGCGCTGGTCCGAGGCGCCGTTCGTCGTCGACGGCGTGCACGTCTACGTCGACGACGTGGAGGCCCACTTCGAGCACGCCCGTGCCGGCGGGGCGAGGATCCTCTCCGAGGTCGAGGACACGCCCTTCGGCGACCAGCATTACCGCGTCGAGGACCTCGAGGGCCACCGCTGGATGTTCGCCGAGCGCGTGGGATGAGGCAGACCGTCACGCCGTACCTGCTCTACGAGGACGCCAGCGCGGCGCTCGACTGGCTCGCAAGGGCCTTCGGCTTCCGGGAGCAGGACCGCCTCGCGGGCCCGGACGGCAAGGTCGCGCACGCGGAGATGGACGTCGGCGACGGCTCGACGGTCTTCCTCGGCGGCCCGGGCGGCGACTACCGGTGCCCGAAGGCAGTCGGCCGTACGGCGCTCGTCTACGTCTACGTCGAGGACGTCGACGCGCACTGCGCCAGCGCGCGCCAGGCCGGCGCCGAAATCGCGGAGGAGCCGAGTGACCAGCCCTACGGCGACCGGCGCTACGCCGCCGAGGATCCAGAAGGCCACCTCTGGTACTTCGCAACACCGCTTGAATAGGGGCGTGCAGGCCGATCCCGTCGAGATCCGCGTCCTCGGCAGCCTGGTCGAGAAGCAGCGGACGACGCCGGACGTGTACCCGCTGTCGCTGAACGCGCTCCGGCTCGCGTGCAACCAGACGTCGAACCGCGACCCGGTCGTCGAGTACGACGAGCCGACGATCCGCGCAGCGCTCGAGCGGCTCTCGCGCAAGGGCTGGGTGCGGCTCGCGAGCGGCCCCGGCAGCCGCGCCGTGAAGTACCGGCATCTCTTCGACGAGGCGGTCGACCTCCCCGACCCGGAGCTCGCGCTACTGACGATGCTCATGCTGCGCGGCCCGCAGACGCTCGGCGAGCTCAAGCAGCGCAGCGAGCGCCTCTATCGCTTCTCGTCCCTAGACGACGTCGAGCGGACGCTCCGCTCGCTGGTCGACCGCGAACTCGTCACCGAGCTGCCGCGGCGACGGTTTGGCCATCTCCTCGGCGGCGAGGCCGAGGAAGCCGCTCCACCGAGCGGCCTAGAGGAGCGCGTGCGCCGGCTCGAGGAGCAGGTCGCCGAGCTCCGCGAAGCGCTACTTCGCGACCGGTAGCGGCGGCGTCGCGATCCGCGGGATCTTCACCTTCGGCGCCGCGCCCGGGTGCGCGACCTGGCCCGTGCCGGGATCGAAGTAGCGGATCGGATAGGCGTTGAAGATCTGCTTGCCGCTCGCCGTCCGCAGCACGCGCCGCTGCGGGTCGATCGCGGCACCGGGAACGTCGAGCGGCGCGCCCGAACCCGTGTAGAGGAGCACGTCGTGCAGAAGGCGGCCCTGCCGGCTGAACGGATAGATGTTCGTGATCGGCACGCCGTCGAGGGTCAGGCCCTGCGCGGGCTGGTAGATCGGCACCGTCACGACCCGCACCGGCAGCTGGCGGTGGCGGAAGTGCGCGAGCACCGGGATCGCGAGACCGAGCAGGACGACGTTCCCGAGCACCACGAGGGGCGTTGCCCGCGGTGTCCGAAGGCCGAGCCAGATCGAGAGCGCGACCGCAGCGGCGATGACGAGGAGCCCCAGCCAGGCCGTCCCCAGGTGGGGCACGAAGAAGTAGCGGAGCGACCAGCTCGCGCCGGCGGCGAGCGCGATCGCGGCGGCGAGGAGGTACGCGCGCGCAACCCACCAGATCGGCGCGAGGCGGTGGAGCTCTTGCGCCCGCGGATCGCGCACGAGGCGCCGCGCCGCGACGAGCAGCCTCGGCTCCGCCCCGGAGCGCCGCGGCGGAACCTGGAGGCCGGCCGCGCTGCGGAGCTCGGCCGCGAAGTCCTCCGCCGGGCCGAGCCGAGCCGACACGTTCCCGCCGGTCTCGGAGGCCGCGTCGAGGAGCGAAACCTCCACCTCGGCGAGCAGGTCGTCGCGTTCAGTCGCCGGGAGGTCATCGAGCGCCGCACGAACGGCGGCCAGGTACTCGCTCACCTCTGGTGGCACGGCGGTCGTCGGCGTCACAAGGTCACCTCCACGTTGGTCTCGAGCAGGGTGGTCAGGGCGCGGGAGAAGCCGCCCCAGACGGCGCGGGCCTCCTCCAGCTGAGCGCGGCCGCGCTCGGTGATCCCGTAGTAGCGGCGGTGCGGGCCCTCGTCCGAGGGCATGACGTACGACGTCAGCGCGCCGGCTCGGTAGAGCCGTCGCAGCGTCCCGTAGACGGAGGCGTCCCCGACCTCCGTGAGCCCTGCGGCCCGCAACCGCCGGAGGATGTCGTAGCCGTACCCATCCTGCTCGGCGACGACGGCGAGCGCCGCCGCGTCGAGCGTCCCCCGGAGGAGCTGGCTGACATCCATGCGCCAGAGACTACTACGCGGTGCGCAGTAGCGCAAGCGCAACATTCCGCGACGTTCCAGCCGGTCGTTGACTCTCCCCGGAGGCAGGAGTAGCGTGAGCGGCGCCACTGTCAGCGCCTGGGAGCGAAGGGAGGAGTTCATGCCTGCCCATGAGTTCAGGTTCGTCGTCACCGACGTCAAGTTGTCGAAGGCGCAGGAAGAGAAGATCGGCCAGGCGGTCGCCCAGGCAGGCGCTTTGGCGCTCGCCGAGATCACGCCGCCGAACGCAGTCAGCGTCCAGATTGGGCGCAACCGGTGGTGGCGCGGAATTCCCGCCCCGGAGATCCTCAAGCAGCTCGAAGCGTTCGCCTCGGAGCGTGCCGGCGGAGCCTGAGCACGACGCGTCCGCGGCGGACGCGCTCGAGGTGACGGAGGGGGCGAAGACCTGCCCTAGCTGGACCTGCCAGGAAGGGGCTGTTCTCCTCGGCGTCATGACCGCCGAGGGGCGGTTGGCGTACGTTCAGCCGCCGACGCGGGTCGACGCCGAGTTCGTCGCGCGCGCGAGAGCGATGGGCCGGCCCGAGAGCCGGTTCCGCTTCTCGGGTCCGTGCGTCGAAGGGCGCTGCCCGCAGTGGACCGGCACGGGCTGCGCCGTCGTCGACGAGGTTCTCGAGGAGGAAGAGCCGCTCGAGCGCGCGGAGCACGAGGGGCTTCCGCGGTGCGGGATTCGGCCCACCTGCCGGTGGTTCGCCCAGCGGGGCGCCGCAGCCTGCGCCGTGTGCCCGCTCGTCGTCGCGGACGTCGGCGGAACCGAGACCTACCGGTCGACGCAGCGCGCCGCGTCCGGCTAGGACTGGGGAATCCGCGCCTCGAGCGCGCCCGCGAGCGCCTCGCGCACCGGCTCCAGCTCGACCCGGTCGAGCACCTCCTGGAAGAAGGCGCGCACGATCAGGCGCTCCGCATCGGGCCGCGTCAGGCCGCGCGCCATGGCGTAGAAGAGCTCGTCGCGGTTCACCGGGCTCACCGTCGCGCCGTGCGTGCAGCGCACGTCGTTGGCGAGGATCTCGAGGCCCGGGATCGAGTCGGCGTGGGCCTTCGGCGAGAGCAGTAGGTTGCGGTTCTCCTGGTACGCGTTCGTCTTCTGGGCGTCCTGCTCGACGCGGATCATCCCGCGCCACACCGACCGCGCCTCGTCGCGGAGCGCGCCCTTGAACGCGAAGTCGGACGTGGTCGACGGGGCCATGTGTTCCTGGAACGTGTCGTAGTCGAGGTGCTGCGTGCCATCGGCGAAGTACGCGCCCGTCACGCGCGAGGTCGCGCCCTGGCCGGCCAGGTCGTTGTGGATGCGCGTCTTGCCCTTCTTCGAGCCGAACCCGCCGGCGACCCAGTCGAGCTCGGCGTCGCGCTCGACCCGCGCGTGGTGCGAGGCGAAGTGCCACGTCTCGCGGGACAGGTTCTGAAGCGACACGTACTCGAGCTTCGCCGCCTGCTTCACGAAGAGCTCGACGACGGCGTTCGAGTACGCCTCGCCCTCCGCATCGGACACGTACTCCTCGACGAGCGAGAAGCGCGCGCCCTCCTCGGCGACGACGAGCAGGCGCCAGAACGGCGCCGACACGCGCACGTAGAGCGGCTTCTCGAGCTCCACGCCGCGTGGGACATGGACGAGCAGGCCGTGCTGCCAGAGCGCCGCGTTGTGCGCGGCGAACTTCTCGTCCGCGCCGATCAGCCGCCCGAGCCGCTCGTGGCCTTCGGGGAGCGGCTCGAAGACGATCCCTTCGGGCGTGCGCTCGATCTCGATCCCATCCGGCCCGGCCGTAGCCAGTCCGGACACGTCCAGCTCCAGCATCGGCCGCGTGACCGGCACAGCGGCGTGACCGTTCGAGGCGAACGCGTCGGGATCGAAGCCGCGCAGGTCGGTGAAGCGCCACGACTCGTCGGAGGTCGTGGGCATCGGCAGCGCGCGGTAGCGCTCGAGGAGCTCCGTCCTAGCCACGGGGCGCGTACCTCCGGTGGAGGATGAGCGTGTTCCCGTTGAGGTCCCTGACGAAGCCCATGTGGCAGACGCCCGTATCGTCGATGCCGACCACCTCGGCCCCGGCCGCGCGAACCTCTTCGACAGCTGCGGCGACGTCGGTGACGCGAAGCGCGAACCCGCCGACGTTCGGCACGAACTCCTTGCCGTCTGCCTCGGAGTTCCAGAAGGAGAGCGTGACGTTCGGAGTCTCTACCTCCGCCGGTGTGGAGTCGCTCTCGGGGAGACCGAGCACGTCCCGATAGAAGGCGACTGCCCTGCTCACGTCCCGAGTCGGAATGCTGATGAAGTCGACCTGCTCGACCTGCACGGCGTCCTAGCCGACGGAACCTTCCATCTGCAGCTGGATCAGCCGGTTCATCTCGACGGCGTACTCGAGCGGGAGCTCCTTCGTGATCGGCTCCACGAAGCCGGACACGACCATCGCGGACGCCTCGGCCTCGGTCAGGCCGCGTGACATGAGGTAGAAGAGCTGCTCCTCGCCGATTTTCGAGACCGTGGCCTCGTGGCCCACGTCCACGTTGGACTCGTCGATCTGGATGTACGGGTACGTGTCCGAACGGGACTCCTCGTCGAGGATGAGCGCGTCGCAGACGACCTTCGACTTCGCGCCCTCGGCGCCCTTCGCCACCTCCAACAGGCCGCGGTACCCGGCGCGGCCGCCGTTCTTCGAGATCGACTTCGAGGTGATCACCGACGTGGTCCGTGGCGCGTAGTGGTGCACCTTGCCGCCAGCGTCCTGATGCTGGCCCTCGCCGGCGAACGCGATCGACAGCACCTCGCCGTGCGCGCGCTCGCCCATCAGCCAGATCGCCGGATACTTCATCGTGAGCTTCGAGCCGAGGTTGCCGTCGACCCACTCCATCGTCGCGTCCTCGTAGGCGACGGCGCGCTTCGTGACGAGGTTGTAGACGTTGTTCGACCAGTTCTGGATCGTCGTGTAGCGGCAGCGACCGCGCGGCTTGACGATGATCTCGACCACCGCCGAGTGCAGTGAGTCGGACGAGTAGACCGGGGCTGTGCAGCCCTCGACGTAGTGCACGTACGCGTCCTCGTCGACGATGATCAGCGTGCGCTCGAACTGGCCCATGTTCTCCGCGTTGATCCGGAAGTAGGCCTGGAGCGGCATCTCGATCGACACGCCCGGCGGCACGTAGATGAACGAGCCGCCCGACCAGACGGCCGAGTTCAGCGCTGCGAACTTGTTGTCGTTTTGCGGGATGATCGTCCCGAAGTACTGCTTCACGAGCTCCTCGTGCTCGCGCAGGCCCGAATCCATGTCGAGGAAGAGCACGCCCTGCTTGGTGAGCTCCTCCTGGAGCTTGTGGTAGACGACCTCGGACTCGTACTGGGCGCCGACGCCGGCGAGGTACTTCTTCTCCGCCTCCGGAATCCCGAGCTTGTTCCACGTGTCGAGGATCTCGGCCGGCAGGTCCTCCCACTTCTCCGCCTGCTTCTCGGTTGGGCTGATGTAGTAAAAGATGTTCTCGAAGTCGATGTCGGCGACGTTGCCGCCCCAAGTCGGCAAGGGTCGCGCAAGGAAGTAGTCGAGGCTCTTGTGCCGGAACTTGCGCATCCAGTCCGGCTCGTTCTTGTGCGCCGAGATTGCCTCGACGATCTCGTGGTTCAGCCCGCGCCCGGACTTGAAGAAGTAGTCCTCGGCCTCGTCTGGGTTCGAGAACCCGTACTTGTACTCGCTGCGGATGCCTCGTACGACTTGGGTCTCTGGCGTGACGGCCATTACGACTCACCTTCCCCGACGGCCACCGGCGTGAACGCCTCGTAGCCCTCGGCCTCGAGCTTGTGTGCGAGCTCCGGCCCGCCCTCCTCCACGATACGCCCACCGACGAGGACGTGCACGAAATCGGGCTTGATGTAGTTGAGGATCCGCTGGTAGTGCGTGATCACGACGGCGCCCATCTCGGGACTGACGAGCTCCTGGACGCCTCGCGCGACCGTCTGGAGCGCGTCGATGTCGAGGCCGGAGTCGGTCTCGTCGAGGACGGCGATACGCGGCTTCAGCATCGCCATCTGGAGGATCTCGATCCGCTTCTTCTCGCCACCCGAGAAGCCGTCGTTCAGGTACCTCGACGCGAGATCGCGCGAGACCTTGAGCCGGTCCATCTGCCCAAGGAGCTCCTTGCGGAACTCGGGTACGGGGATCGGATCGTCGACGCCCCCCGCGCGCGCCTTGCGGGTCGCGTTGATCGCCGAGCGCAGGAAGCTCGTGACGGTGACGCCCGGGATCGCGTGCGGGTACTGGAAGGCAAGGAAGAGACCCGCCTGCGCGCGCTCGTCCGGCCCCATCTCGACGAGGTTGCGGCCGTCGAAGAGGACCTCGCCCTCGGTGATCTCGTAGGCGGGGTGGCCCATGAGCGCGTAGGCGAGCGTCGACTTGCCCGAGCCGTTCGGGCCCATGATCGCGTGTACCTCGTTCGGGTTCACGGCGAGGTCGACGCCCTTGACGATCTCGGTGCCGTCCTCGAGCGCGACGTGCAGGTTTTTGAGTTCGAGCAAAGCCATCTCTTGTAACAGGAAGAAGCCAGGAAGGATGCGGGTCGGCCTCGTTCCTCGTGACGCAGTCTAGCGGAGCCCTGCGAGTCTCCGACCGCGTCGCTTGTGCCCTCCGTTCCGGGTGGCAAACGCGGTCGCGGCGACGGGCGCGGCCAGGCCGGCGACCGCGAGCGCGGCCTTCTTCGAGATGAGCGCGAGCCGGAGCGCCGTCCACGCCGTCGAGCGGCGCGACTGGTCGTCGAAGCGGCCGTGCGCGCCGGGATCGCCGGGCAGCGGCTCGAAGAGGTTGTCGGGCGAGTCGACCGGCTTCGGCTGGTCGGTGTGCTGGCCCTTCCAGCCCATCCGGAGGAGCATCAGGTCGCCCGCGCGCGGCGAGAGCTTCTGGCCCCAGAGGAGCTTCTGCGCGCCCCAGCTGATCGGGAGCTCGCGGATCGGGTGCTCCATGCAGTGCAGGACCGCCTCCGCGAACGGCTCGGGCTGGTAGATCGGCGGCACGGGCTGGGGCTGGTAGCCGATCTTCTGGCGGTCGCGGTCGAACTGCGGCGTGTTGATCGCGCCCGGAAGGACGAGCGAGACGGCCACGCCGGCGCCTTCCTTCTCCAGCTCGACGCGCGCCGACTCGAGGAACGTGCGGCCCGCGGCCTTCGAGGAGCAGTAGGCCGCCTGGAGCGGGATGCCGCGGTACGCGAGCGCCGAGCTCACGTGCAGGAAGGTGCCCTTGCTCTCCTTCAGGTGCGGGAGCGCGGCCCAGAAGCCGTAGACCATGCCGAAGAAGTTCACGTCGAGGACACGGCGGAGCTCCTCCGCCTCGAGCCGCTCGGCCTCCGCGTAGACGGTCACGATCGCGTTCGCGCAGTACGTGTCGATGCGGCCGAAGCGGTCGATCGCCTGCTCGACGACGCGTGCGACCTCGTCTTGGACCGTGTGATCGGCAGGGATGGCGAGCGCCTCCGAGCCCGAGGCCTCGATCTCGGCGACGGCGTTGTCGAGCGCCTCGGCGCCCCGCGCGGTGACGACCACCTTGGCTCCGCGCTCCCCGGCGAGACGCGCGATCGCGCGCCCGAGGCCGCTCGAGGCGCCCGTGACGACGACCACCTGCTCGTGTAGCGGCTTCTTTCGCATCGTCCTGTTCGGTCTCCCTCTGCGCGCTGAGCCAAACGCGCTATCCTCGGGTCAATGCCGAACATCGGAGGTACCGAGATCGTCCTCCTCCTATTGGTCGCGCTTCTGCTCTTCGGCGCGAAGCGGCTTCCGGAGATCGGACGGTCGCTCGGGAAGGGCATGAGGGAGTTCAAGGACTCGGTGTCGGGCAGGGACGACGAGCCGCGGCAGCTCGAATCCGCCGCCGTCGAGCCCCCGGTTGGAACGCAGGACACGACCGCCCCTGCCGCCCCTCGCGAGCGCGACACCGTCTAGCAGAGAGGCGATACCCGAGGAGCCCGGCGTGTCGACCGGTCGTTTCAGACGGACGCGCGGGCGAAGCCCGCACGTCCTTATAGCGGCACCGCAAGCGGTGCCTTCGGAGGACGCATGAGGCTCCCGCGCCGCCTCGGCCACGCGGAAGAGGCGACGCTCGTCGAGCACCTCGACGAGCTGCGGACCCGGATCATCATCTCGCTCGTCGCGCTTGCCGTCACGACGACGGTGGCGTTCGTCTTCCACCACCACCTGATCAAGTGGCTCGAGCGTCCGCTTCCATCCGACCGGCGGCAGCTGATCACCTTCGGCGTCGCGGAGCCGTTCCTCACCTCCTTCAAGGTCAGCCTCATGGCGGGCATCGCGCTCGCCTTCCCGATCCTGCTCTGGCAGCTCTGGAGCTTCCTCGCTCCGGCCTTCGAAGAGAGCTCCCAGCGGGTCGTCGCCCTCTTCGTCGCGTTCGCGAGCGCGCTTCTCGCCTGCGGGGTCGCCTTCGGCTACTGGCTCGTGCTGCCGCAGGCGCTCCACTACCTCACCCACTACGACGACCAATTCTACGACATCCAGATCCGCGCCCGGGACTACTTCTCGTTCGCGACCGCGGTGCTACTCGCGGTCGGGATCGTCTTCGAGCTGCCGATCTTCGTCCTCGGGCTCGTGCGGATCGGGATCCTCTCGACGTACACCCTGCGGCACAACCGGCGGCTCGGCTACTTCATCGTCGCGGTGATCGCGGTACTCCTGCCGGGCGTCGACCCGGTCACGACCACCTTCGAGGGCATCCCGCTCGTGATCCTGTACGAGGGCTCGATCTGGCTCGCCGTCCTCGTGGAACGACGGTATCCCGCTCCGGCGGCCGCCTCCGAGCCGTGACGTGACCTTCCCGAAGATCGAGCTGCACGTCCACCTGGAGGGGACGGTGCGGCCGGCGACGCTGCTCGAGATCGCGCGGCGGAACGACTATCCGCTCCCGGCGGACACCGTCGAGGGGCTCGCGGCGCTGTACGAGTTCCGTGACTTCGTGCACTTCGTCGAGGTCTGGGTGCTGACGACGAACGCACTCCAGACCGAGGCCGACTTCCGCCAGGTCGTCGTCGACTACGCCGCCGAGGCCGCCTCCCATGGAGCGATCTACGTCGAGGGCATCTTCTCGCCCGCGGAGCGCGTGCGGCGCGGCGTCTCGTGGGACGAGGTGTACTCGGGCTTCCGCGACGGCGCCCGGGAGGCGAAGGAGCTGCACGGCGTCGAGGTCGCGCTCACGCCCGACATCCCGCGCGGGTTCACGCTCGAGGAGGCGCGGGAGACCGTCCGCTACGCGGTGAAGTACGAGCTCGCCGGGGTCGGGCTAGGCGGCCTGGAGGCGCAGTTCCCGCCCGAGCAGTACGCCGACGTCTTCCGCGAGGCGCGCGCCGAGGGGCTCGCATCCGTCCCGCACGCGGGCGAGGTCGTCGGCCCGGCCTCGGTCTGGGGAGCGGTCGAGGCGCTCCAGGCCGACCGCGTGCGCCACGGCATCCGCGCCGTCGAGGATCCGGCGCTCGTGCGCGAGCTCGCGGCGCGGGAGATCGTCCTCGACGTGTGCCCGATCTCGAACCTGCGCACCGGCGCGGTCGCGTCACTCGAGGAGCATCCGCTGCCGAAGCTCATTGAGGCGGGCGTCCTCTGCTCCATCTCCACGGACGACCCGGCCATGTTCGACACCGACCTGTCCCGCGACTACGAGGCGGCGCGACTCCTCGGACTCGACCCGCGAGTGGCCTTCGACGCAGGCGTCGCCGGCGCGCTCGGAGGCGAGGAGCTCAAGGCCCGCCTGCGTGCCGTAGGCGACGCTCACGAGTGGGCGGTACCCTAGGGCGCGCATGGCCCGTGGAGCCGCAAAGCAGCGCCCTCGTCCCGCGAAGGCCCAGCCGACGCCGCGCGCGGCTCGCAAGCCGCCCGTGGCGGAGCAGACGATGTTCTTCATGCGGCTTCGCCGCTCGACGAAGCCGGTCTTCATCTTCCTCGCGCTCGTCTTCGCGCTGAGCTTCGTCTTCCTCGGCGTCGGCTCCGGCTCGTCGGGGATCGGCGACCTCCTGCGCGGGAACATCCACCTCTTCGGCGGCGGCGGCTCGTCGTCGAGCACGTCGGTGAGCGGCGCCCAGAAGCGGATCCAGAAGAACCCGAAGGACGCGGCCGCCTACCACGACCTCGCGCGCGCGTATGAGGCGAAAGGCGACACGACGAACGCGATCTCCGCGCTGAACACGTACACGAAGCTCCGGCCGAAAGACACTGGCGCGCTCACGGAGCTCGCCGGCCAGTACCTCTCGCAGGCCGACGCCGCGCGCCAGCAGGCGATCGCGGCGCAATCGGCACTGACCTCCGCATCGATCTTCACGCCCTTCCCGGTGACGGGCAAGCTCGCGTCGGCGCTCGGCTCGAACCCCATCACCGACACCTCGACGTCGGGCGCCCAGACCGCCTTCACCACCGCGTACCAGAAGATGCTGACCGGCTACTCGTCCGCCGTAGGCGCCTACAAGCGCCTGGCGAAGCAGACGCCGAACGACCCGACCGTGCAGCTCCAGCTCGGGTCCACGGCCGTCTCCGCCAACGACGCGAAGACGGCGATCGTCGCCTTCAAGCGGTTCCTCCGGCTCGCCCCCGACGACCCAAGCGCGCCGTCGGTGAAGAAGGAGATCAAGCAGCTCAAGTCGAGCTTGAAGCCGACTCCGAAGGCGACTCCGAAGCCGAAGCCGACTCGTTAGACTCGCGCCCTTGAATCTGCGACCGGGGGTGCGATGAACTTCGACATCAAGACCGAGGAGCTCGGCGACGGGGGCTACGTGATCTCGCTGGCGGGGGAGGTCGACCTCTACACCGCACCCGAGTTCAAGCAGCAGCTTCTCGAGGTGATCGGCCAGGGTGCGCGCAACGTCGTCGTCGACTTCTCGGACACGACCTTCATCGACTCGACCACGCTCGGCGTCCTCGTCGGCGGCGTGAAGCGCCTGCGCACGAACGACGGCCAGCTCTCGCTCGTGTGCAGCGACCGCAACATCACGAAGATCTTCGAGATCACCGGTCTCGACCGGGTGTTCACGATCTACCCGACGCGGAGCGAGGCCCTCGAGCAGATCTCCTCGTCGAGCCGGCCGCCTGCATAGTGCCGGTGCGGCTCGCGCTCGCCGCTCTTGCCGTTGTCGCTCTCGTCGCCTCCGGCTGCGGCACGGGCGGGGTGGCGAAGTCAGGGAACGCGCAGAGCGGCAAGCAGCTCTTCACGTCGAAGTGCGCCGGCTGCCACACGCTCGGGGATGCTGGAGCAAGCGGCAAGGTCGGGCCCAATCTGGACGATGCCTTCGCGGCCATGCGCGGGTCGGGGCGCAGCACCCACTTCCAGGAGAGCACGATCAAGCAGGTGGTCGCCGACCAGATCAAGTTCCCGGCGCAGCGCGACGAGGGCCCAAACATGCCGGCGGACCTCGTCACGGGAAGCGCGGTCGATGACGTGGCCGCCTACGTCGCGTCGGTCGCAGGGACGAAGTCGTCGCTCGCGGCGGCGGGCGCCGGAACGACGAAGAGCACGAACGGCAAGGCGATCTTCACGTCGTCGTGTGCGAGCTGCCACACGCTGGCGGCGGCGGGGACGCACGGCACGGTCGGCCCGAACCTCGATCAGCTCAAGCCGGCGTTCGCGGTGGTGAAGCGGCAGGTGACGAACGGCGGCGCGATCATGCCGGCCTTCAAGGGCAAGCTCACGGACGCGCAGATCACGTCGGTGGCGAAGTACGTCGCCGAGCACGCCGGAAAGAAGTAGCGCTTTCGGCACAGCGGCGGGCGCGGCGGGCCGCTACCGTGCTCCTCCCCGCGGGTGGGTGGGGGATTGGGATGGGTCCGCCCCGGCGCAATCGCGGCGCCGTCAGCGAACCTCCTCGCGCTCCGCCTCGAGGTCGACCACGACGTGCGTGATCGGCACGGCGAAGCGCTCCCGCGCGCCGCTGACCACGCCGCGCTCGAGCCAGTGCGACCGGCCCTCGGGATGCGTCGAGATGATGATCTCGTCCGCGCCGAAGGTGCGCAGCGCGTCCTCGATCGCCTGGAGCGGCTCGCCGTCGCCGACCTCCCCGCGCGCGTCGATGCCCGCCTCCCGTAGCCGGGCCAGGCTCGCGTCGAGCCGCTTCTGCGCCGCCGCCCGTGCCGCGTCCTCGTCCGAGGCCCAGTGCTTGAGCGGCGAGTTCAGCGCCGGCGTCACGACGAGCACTTCCTCGCGATAGCCCTCGGCCTTCTCGTGGATCGTGTCGCGGAGCGTGTGCCCGCCGACGGTCTCGTTCGCGATCACGAGGATCCGCCGCTCGTCGTCTGCCGACTGCCGCGTCGGGCGCGTCCGCACCGGCGCCTCGGCGCGCCGGGCGCGCAGCCACCACCCGACCACGAGCGCGCTCAGCACGATGAACACCGCGAGCCCGACCCACCGGCCACCGACCACCGCCGCGATCACGATCGCCGCGAAGTAGGCGAGGCTCGCAAGCACGAACCGGAACGCCTCAGCCTCGCTGCGGAGCGGATTAATCACGTGCCGGACGCTACAAGATGTAGACCGTCGAATAGACGACGATCCACATGACGTCCACGAAGTGCCAGTAGATCCCCGGGATCTCGACGCCGTGGTGCGCCTCCGCGGAGTAGTGGCCGCGGAAGGCACGCACGGTCGCCGCGAGCAGCAACAGCAAGCCCACGGCCACGTGCGCCCCGTGCAGACCCGTGAGGCAGTAGAAGATCGTCGCGAAGGCGCCGTCCTTGGGCGCGAAGCCGATCCGGGAGTACTCGCGAATCTGGGTCAGCAGGAAGGTCAGGCCCATGAGGAACGTGAGCAGCAGCCCCGCCTGGAGCCCCGCGTGGTTGTTGCGCTTGATCGACTGGAGCGCCCAGTGCATCGTGAAGCTCGAGGTGACGAGGATCAGCGTGTTGATCCCGGCGACGAAGACCGGCAGGTGGAAGGGCGGGGTCGGCCACGGCGTCCCGGCCACCACGCGCACGAAGAAGTACGCGGTGAAGAACGCGCCGAAGAGCATGATCTCGGACGCGATGAACAGGAAGATGCCGAGGATCGACGCGTCGACGCGCGAGCTCTTGTGCGCGAGCGGCGGCCCGTGCGCGTGGGCTTCGGCGTGAACCGCCACTAGGACGCGGCTCCGACCGCCGCCGGCTCCACGACCACGTGCTCGACCGGGATGCTCGTCGCCTTCCGCAGCCGGCCGACGACGTCGCGCTTGAGCCAGCCCGACCTCTCGCCCGGGAAGGTCGAGACGATGATCTGGTCGATCCGCTCGTCCGAGATCGCCTGCATCGCGGCCGTGAACGGGTCCGGGTGCGCGATCTGGCCGTGCGCGTCGATGCCGTCGCTCCGAAGTGTGGCGAGCGCGTTCCGCAGGCGCCGCTCCGCTTCCGGGTGCGACGCGAGCGAGACGTCGCTCTGCGGCGCGACGATGAGGAAGCTCGCCGGTGAGCGGCGCGCGCGCTCGCGGATTCGCTGGAGCAGCGGCTCCCCGATCACGGTCTCGTTCGCGACGACGAGGACGTTCGCCTGGCCGCCCTCCTCGCGCTCCATGTCGGCGACGACGTGCTCGACCGGGATCTGTCCCGCGGCCGCGCGGATCCGCTCCACGACGTCGCGGCGCAGCCACCCCGACTTCGACTCCGGGTGGGTCGAGACCACGATCGCGTCCGGCTCGAGCTGCGCGATCGCATCGCGGACCGCGCTCACCGGATCGGCGTCGACGACGAGGCCGTGCGCGGGGGTGCCGGCGTCCCGCAGCATCTCGAGCGTCTTGTCGAGGCGGCGGCCGGCCGCGGCGCGGCGCGTGTCCTCGTAGACGACGTAGCCCTCGCGCGGGTGGTTGATCGGGCACAGGACGGTGACGCGGATCGGCCCCTGTGCGGCCTCGCGCTGGATCGCCTCCAGCAGGCTCCGCCCCGCGACGGTCTCGTTCGCGACCGCGAGGATCTCGCGCGGCTCCGCCTCGCTCACGTCCGCCGCACCTCCTCGAGCTCGCCGACCTCGGCGCGGTCACCGTTCAGCACCGCGTGCCGCGCGCCGGGTACGCCGTACTCGTACGGGCTGCCGACCACCTGCGGGATCTCGTCGAAGTTGAAGATCGGCGGCGGCGAGGTGACCTGCCACTCGAGCGTGAGCGCGCGCCACGGGTTGCCGGGCGCGGCCGGCCCGAAGCGCCAGCTCCAGATCATGTTGTAGAGGAACACGATCGTGGAGGCGCCGAGGCCGAAGGAGGCGATCGAGATGAAGAGGTTCCAGTCGGCGAAGCGCGGCGCGTAGTCGGCGACGCGGCGCGGCATCCCCTGGACGCCGATCAGGTGCATCGGGAAGAACGTGAGGTTGAACCCGACGAACGTGAGCCAGAAGTGGAGCTTGCCGAGCCGCTCGTCGTACATCCGGCCGGTCATCTTCGGGAACCAGTAGTAGATCCCGGCGAAGATCGTGAACAGCGAGCCGCCGAAGAGCACGTAGTGGATGTGCGCGACGACGAAAGCCGTGTCCGACACGTGGATGTCGATCGGGACCGCGCCGAGGTAGATCCCCGAGAGGCCGCCGATGACGAACATCGAGACGAAGCCGACCGCGAAGAGCATCGGCGTCGAGAAGTTGATCCGGCCCTCCCACATCGTCGCCAGCCAGCTGAAGACCTTGATCCCGGTCGGGACGGCGATCAGGAGCGTCGTCGCCATCATCGGCACGCGCAGCCACGAGGCCATGCCGGAGACGAACATGTGGTGCGCCCACACCGAGAAGCCGAGGACGAGGATGGCCATCAGCGAGAGCGCCATCAGCCGGTAGCCGAAGATCGGCTTTCGGGACATGACCGAGATCACCTCGGAGGCGATCCCGAAGCCGGGCAGCATCATGATGTAGACGGCCGGGTGCGAGTAGAACCAGAAGATGTGCTGGTAGGCGAGCGGGTAGCCGCCGTGGCCGGGGTCGAAGAAGTGCGTGTGCATGACCCGGTCGAACATGACGAAGAACTGCGAGCCGGCGATGAACGGCGTCGCGATCACGACGAGGAGCGACGTCGTGAAGTTCGCCCAGACGAGGAGCGGCATGCGCCAGAAGGTCATCCCTGGCGCGCGCATCGTGATGATCGTGACGAGGAAGTTGAGCGCCGTCATGATCGACGACGCGCCCGCCCACTGGACGCCCATGTTGAAGAACACCTGCCCGAGCGGCTGGTGCACGGCGAGCGGCGCGTAGCTCGTCCAGCCGGTCGCGAAGGCGCCGCCGGGGACGAGGAAGCTCGAGAGCATCATGAAGCCGGCGATCGGGAGCAGCCAGTACGAGAGCGCGTTCAGGCGCGGGAAGGCCATGTCCGGCGCGCCCAGCATCAGCGGCACGACGAAGTTCGCGAGCCCGGCGAAGGCCGGGATCACGAAGAGGAAGATCATCAGCGAGGCGTGCACCGAGAACAGGCCGTTGTAGGTCTGGTTGTCGAAGAACTGCATCCCCGGCCGCGCGAGCTCGGCGCGGACGAACATCGCGAGCATCCCGCCGGCGAGGAAGAAGAAGATCGTCGTCACGAGGTACTGGACGCCGATCACCTTGTGGTCGGTGTTCACGCGGAAGTAGTCGCGCCAGCTGCGCGCGCCGTGGCCGGAGTGGTCCTCGGGCCGGGTCGGCGCGCCCGACGCGTAGCGGAACCAGTAGTCGAAGGCGCCGATGCCGGCGAGGAAGCCGAGCGGCACCGTCGTCAGCTCGACGGTGGTGATGATCGAGCCCTTCCAGATCGGGTGCCAGCCCTCGAGCCACCGCACGAGCACAGTGATCCCGGCGCCGATGCCGAAGAAGACGGCGACCATCCACGGCACGCGCAGCCAGCCGGGTGCGAACGCGCGCCGCCAGCCCGTCGGCGCGGGCGCCGGCGCGTGCTCGTCGATGTGCGCGTGCTTGTAGGTGGCGGTCATCCGGCGCTCTTCGAGGACGAGATCAGATACTGCACGAGCGCGTCGAGCTGGGCCTTCGGGAGCTGCGCGAACGTCTGCGGCATGACGTTCTTCGGGAAGCCCGGCGCCACGTAGGCGTTCGGGTTCACGATCGACTCGTGGACGAACGCCTCGAGCGGCTTGCCCGCGCCCTTCGCTTCAGCCGGGAGCTTGTCGAGGTCGGGGCCGATCTTCGCGGTCGCGCCGGCGGCCTTCAGCGTGTGGCACGAGTTACACCCGTTGTTCACGAAGACGGTCTTCCCGGCCTGGCCCGGCGTGCCCGAGAGCGCCTTGCCCTGCTTGTTCACCCAGGCGTCGAACTGGTCGACGGGCATGACGATCGCGCTCGTCCGCATGACCGCGTGGCCGAGGCCGCACAGCTCGGTGCAGATCACGGGGTAGGTGCCGACCCGGTCGGGGGTGATGACGAGCGACGTCGTCAGGCCGGGGACGGTGTCCTGCTTCTGGCCGAACTCCGGCACCCAGAACGAGTGGATGACGTCGAGCGAGCGCAGCTTCAGCTCCACCTTGCGGCCGAGCGGGAGCCGCAGGTCGCCCGAGGTGAGGTCACCGTGGCCGGGGTAGGAGAAGCTCCAAGCGAACTGCTGCGCCGTCACGTTCACCTTCAGCGGGTTCCGGCCCGCGTTGCCGTTCTTCGCCAGCACGATCGCGCTGACGATCGCGATCGCGACGACGAGCGCGGTCGGGATCGCCGTCCAGGTGATCTCGAGCCCCGTGTGGCCGTGGATCGGCGGCCCGTCCGACTCGTCGTCGGGCGCGGCGCGAAACTTCCAGACCGAGTACGCGATCGCCGCAGCGACGACCGCGAAGATCACGATGCAGATCACGGTCACGAACCAGAAGACGAAGTCGATCCGGCCCGCCTCGCGCCCGGCCGGATGCGGCAGCCAGGGCGGCACGAGCGCCAGCGCCGTGGCTATCCCTCCTGCAACGAGGGCGAAGATGACGAGCTGGACGACGGACCCCCGACGCACCGCGCACGAGCCTACTTCACGCCGGGAGCGCCTCGCCAGCCGAACCGCGGAGTGCGATGCACGTGCAACGAGCGCACCCAATCTGGCCGCTTCTCCGTTTCTTCCTCGACCCCCTGCAAAGCGGGTCCAGAGAACGGAAGAAGGAGGTTCGATGGGACTCGGAGTCGGCATCTTCCTGGTAGCGGTCGGCGCGATCCTCGCGTTCGCCGTCCACGCCACCTCGTCGGCCGTGAATGTCCACACCGTCGGCTGGATCCTGATGGTGGTCGGCGCGATCGGAATCCTGCTCTCGCTGATCTTCTGGTCGTCCTGGGCAGGGCCCGGATACTTCAGCGGCCGGCGGCGAGCGTACGACGGGCCGCCCCCCGACGATCCGTACTACCGCTAGGCGTTAAAAACGGGCCGCGCAAGCGGCCCGTTTTCATTCCAGGGCTTCGAGCGCGAGCGAGGCGAGCTCGCGCCCCACGAGCGGCGCGAACTTGAACCCGTGCCCGCTGCACGGTGAGCCCACGACGATGCGGCCCTGCCGCTCGAGCACGAAGCTCGCGTCCGGCATGTTCGTGTAGAGGCAGGTCTCGGTGCCGACCGGCTCCGAGCCGGCACCCTGGACGTGCTGCGCCACCCAGTCACCCGAGCAGCGCACGACCTCCGGGTCGACGGCGCCCTCTTCGTCGGGGACGGTCGGCAGGCCGGCGCGATGCACGCCCACCTTCAGGCCTTCCGAGGTCGGGAGCGCGTACATCGACTCGCCGCCCCGCGGGAGGTCGTAGCCCTCGGCAAGGCGCCAGTCGATGATCGTCGGGAGCCCGTCCTGCGTCTCGACTGCGAAGTAGGCGACGCTCTCGCGGGTCGGCGTGACCGGCGGGCTGATCCCGAGCGGCTCCAGGAGCTGCCCGACCCAGGCACCGGCGGTGACGACGACCGCTTGCGCCTCGATCGTCGTCCCATCGAGCCGGACGCGGCCGTCGTCCCCGAGCCCGGTCACAGGCGCGCCCTCACGCACGCGGATCCCGCGCAGGAAGGCATGCCGGGCACGCGTCGCGTCGAGGACGCCGCCGTCGCGCTGGACGAGCGCGGGCGTTCCGCGCTCGAACCTGAGCGGCGGTGCGAGGTCCGCGCCGTCGAGGACGTCGAACTCGACGCCGCACTCGGCGAGCGCCGCGACACGCTCGTCCGTCCCGGGCCCGAGGTCGACCGAGCCGGTCGTCCGGAGGAGCTCCTCGCCGGTCTCGGCCTCGAGTTCCCGCCAGAGCGGCAGCGCGCGTTGCGCCTGCGCGACCCAGTGCGGATCGTCGTAGACGAGCCGGAAGATCCGTCCGCGGCCGTGGCTCGACCCGCGCGTGTGGCCGAGCTCGAACTGCTCCAGGACGACCGGCTCGTGACCAGCACGCCTGAGCGCGTACGCGGTCGCGGCGCCCATGACGCCGGCGCCGACGACGACGACCTCGGCGTGTTCGGCCACGCCGGACGATGCTACTCGTGCACCGTCGCCGGACTGCCGAACACGAGCTGGTGCAGGCTTCGCTTCCCCGCCATGCGACCTCCTTCTCGGATGCGCTGCCTCTCCCCGGCGACTTTCGCGTCGAAACGGGCGGGTTGACCGGCAGCGGCCGACCCTGTTACAACGCAGGGCGCTGCGGCTCAACCGGCGAGTCCAGGGATCGCCGGAGGAGGGCCGCAGCGAATCCAGCCGAAGAATTCACCGGTGCAGATGACCAGACCGAGCGTGCTCGTCTGCGACGACGAGCCCAACCTGCGTGAGCTGATCCGCGTCAGCCTCGGTCCGGGCTGGACCGTGCACGAGGCGGGGGATGGCGAGGAGGCGCTCGCGCTCGCGCGCTCGCTCGCGCCGGACCTCGTCGTGCTCGACCTGATGATGCCGCGGCTGAACGGCCTAGAGGTGCTCTCGACGCTGAAGGCCGACCCGGCGCTCGCGCGCACGCGTGTCCTCGTCGTCACGGCGCAGCCCGCCTCGGAGGTGGAGGCTCGGGAGCACGGCGCCGATGGGGTGATCGTGAAGCCGTTCGCGCCCGAGGACCTTGCCGAGCTGGCCGTTAGGCTGGTCGGGTGACGTGAGCAGGCTTCGGGCACCGTCCGGTCTCGCGGCGGCGATGGGCCTCGCGGCCGCGGCGGTCGCGGCCGCGCTCGTCACGCTGTTCGCGCTCCTGCTCGTCGCGATCCTGTCCTACCGCGACGCCTCGAACACGGCGCGGCACGCGCAGCAGGCGATCGCGAGCGCGAACCAGCTCGAGATCCTCGCGCTCGATCTCGAGACCGGCCTGCGCGGCTTCATCATCACGAGGAGGCAGAGCTCGCTGAAGCCCTGGCAGGAGGCGCGGAGGCATTACAGCTCGGACGTGAAGCAGTTCCTGCGGCTGGCCTCCGACGATCCGACGCAGGCGGAGCGCGCCCAAGGCGTCGTGCGCGCGCTCGATAGCTACAACGCCGTCTTCTCACTCCAGTTCCTCGAGTTCATGAAACGAAATCCAGGGCCGGCGCGGCAGTTCATCCTTGACCAGCACGCGGCCGGGCCACACCGTCTCGACCCGGTTCGCAAAGGGTTCAAGAGCTTCGTGGTCGGCGAGCAGAAGCTCGCCGACGAGCGGAACACGACGGCGAAGCACACGGCCCGGGTCGCGATCGTGCTCGGAGCGGTGAGCCTCGGGCTCGCCGTCCTCCTGATCGTCCTGCTCATCCTGTACCTGGCGCGGCGTGTGGCGCGGCCGGTCCGGCTGGCGGCCGAAGCCGCGGGCCGCCTCGCGGACGGTGACCTCACGAGCCGCGTCGACGAGCGCGGCGTCGCCGAGGTCGGCGCCCTCCAGCGCGCGTTCAACAGCATGGCCGCGTCGCTCGAGCGCGGCCGCCGCGAGCTCGAGGAGCAGAACCGCAAGCTGCGCGAGAGCGAGAAGGTGAAGAGCGAGCTCGTGAGCAGCGTCTCGCACGAGCTGCGGACGCCGCTCGCCAGCATCCTCGGCTTCTCCGACCTCATGCTCCAGCGCGACCTCGACCCCGCCGACCGGCGCCGCTACCTCGAGCTCGTCCGCGGAGAGGCCGACCGGCTCGCGGCGCTCCTCAACGACCTGCTCGACCTCCAGCGCATCGAGGAGACGGGCGTCCAGCTGACCCGCGAGGAGCTCGACCTGTCGAAGCTCCTCGAGTCGCAGGTCGTCCTCTACTCGGCCCAGAGCGACCGGCACGCGCTCGACCTCGACACGGACGACGGCTGCGTCGTCCTGGCCGACCGCGACCGCCTCGCCCAGGTCGTCGGCAACCTGCTCTCGAACGCGATCAAGTACTCGCCCGACGGCGGCGTCGTCCACATCGAGGCCAGGTGCACCGGCTCGCGCGTGCGCGTGAACGTCCGCGACGACGGGATGGGCATCCCGCTCGTGCAGCAGCGGCAGATCTTCACGAAGTTCTTCCGCGGCGACGCCGGTCGCAGGCTCGGGATCGGCGGCACCGGCCTCGGCCTCGCGCTCGCGCGCGACATCGTCGAGGCCCACGGCGGCCGGATCGGCTTCGAGAGCCTCGAGGGCGGGGGCTCGACCTTCTGGTTCGACCTTCCGCTCGCGACGGCGGGCGCCGCACGCGGCGTCGGCCTCAGCGACAGCCGACGATCAGGCGGAGGCTCGTAACCGGCTGGAGCTCGGCGCCGTTCGGCGCGGCCTGCGAGGTGAGGCGGCGGCTGCTCCAGAAACCGACGCCCGACACGTTGACGACGGCTCCCAGGTCCTGCTCGGCTGGCTTGGGATCGCCGCACCTCGCGACGAATCGCGCCCGGGCAGCGAGGACCGCTCGCCGCGCCCGCGAGCTGCTCGAGAGGCACCTCGGCGAGGGCAGCCCGGCCCGCACGTATGAGCCGGCGTCGAAGAGGATCAGCTCGATCGAGCCGTCGGGCATAAGCCGGAACTGCGTGATCTGGGCGACGACCTTCCACGCCTGGCGCTGGTACGCCGTCCGCCGCCGGCGCGGTGTCGGGTGCGGCGCCGCCGGCTTGTTGAGCGCGCCGATCGTCGTCTGCCGGGGGCGGAGCTGCACGCGGTCGCGGTCGCGGTCGCTGAGCGTCTTCATGCGCTCCGCGGCGCCGAGGCACTGCGCCGGCAAGATCCGCTCGCGCGGACGAGCGGTTGCAGAAGCAGCGGCGGCCGACAGGACGGCCGCCAGGGCGACGCCAGCAAGCGCCGCGAGAGGTGCTGGGCGCTCCCCCGGAATCTACGGAAACTACAGCAGCGAAGACGCTCCCGCAATCGTGCGCGCCTCACAGCTTGTGCAGAACGTCGAGGAGGCCCACGAGGCTGTGGGGGTCGACGCCGTGGCGACGCTTGAACCGCTCCCCCTCTCGCTTGCTCGCGAGGGCGAGCACCAGCTCCTCCCGCGACGAGCCGAGGAAGCACGCGGCCCTGTCCAGCGCCGCGAGCGCCGCGCCCTGGGCCGTGCCGATGATCCCGCTCGCCTTCGGTCGCGGCCGCGGCAGGCAAGGGTCCGCGATCCGGACCTGGGCGGGAGCTTCGAAGTGCCGGACCAGCACCTGCGCACCGACGAAGGCGATCGCGGCGGCGAAGCCGGCTGCGGCAGCGACCGGAGCTCGACGCACGAACAGCGCCGCCGCCAGGAGGGCGAACAACGCGGCAATCGCGAAGGCGCGGCGGAAGGCGTCGTCGGCCGCGGCGACGAAGACGTCGTCGAGCCGGCGAGCGAGCTCGGCGAACGCACGCCGCTCCTCCCCCGCCAGGCCGAGACGGACGTGGGCCTCGCTCGAGCGCACCGATGCAAGCGGTTGCTCCGACCGCACCGCCGCGGCAACCCGCGGCCCCAGCTCGAGCTTCCGCTTAGGTGCGATGTTCGAGTCCAGCACCAGCGCGACCGTCCGCAGCTTCGCCTTCTCGATCGCCGACGAGAGGTCGTGCGCGAGCACCGGCGCGAGCACGAGCAGCGCAACGGTGATGCCGAGGTGCCGGACCGCGACGTTCGCCGCGCGCCGCCGCTGGCCCCACTCCGGAAGCAGATGCTCGAGCAGAGGCGTCAGCGCCAGGCCCATCCCGGTCCCAGCCAGGATCTCCGGCACGAGGAGCCAGCGGATCTGGTCGGTGGGGAGGAAGGCGAGCATCCCGATCCCGGCCGAGATCAGCGCGGCCCCCACCGCCGTGCGCGCTTCGGCAGGGCCTCTGATGCGGGAGCCGGCGAACGCCGCGACCGGCACGAGGCTGACCGTGAGCGCGGCCGTGAGCGGGCGGAGCGCCCAGCCGGCGACGAGGAGCAGCACGAGGCCGAAGAGAAGGGCCGTGAGGGCGGCTGACACGAGGCCGAGCACGATCAGCCCGCGGGCTCGCACGGGCGCCGCGGCCGGGGTGCGAGCGATCACGCCGAGCCGAGGCGCCTCGCGAGCGACGGCCGCCGCCGCGAGCAGCGGAATCGGCACCTGCGCGACGAAGATCGCCCGCCACGAGAACGCCTGCGTGAGCGTGCCTCCCACGACCGGCCCGACGGCGCCGCTCAAGACGATGACGAACACCCAGGCCCGCCGCCCGCGGGAGGTCGATTCGAGGAGGTCGCCGGCGCACGCGAGGACGACGGCGCCGGCCAGGCCTTGCGCCACTCGGCCCCCGAGGAGCAGGGTCAAGTCCGAGGCGGCCGCGCACACGAGGCCGGCGGCCGCGAAGACGACGAACGCGGCGGGGGCGAGGAGCCTCGACCCCGTCCGCCGCAGGAGAAGCTCGGCCGGAAGGGCCGCCAACCCGAGCGCGGCCGTGTAGACCCCGAGCACGGCGGCGACTCCCTCGACGCTCGTGTGCAGCTGGACGAGGACGCTCGGGAGCGCGAGCGTCACGATCGTGGCGTCTGCGAAGACGAGGGCCGCAGCAGCCGCGACGACGATCTCGGTCCTTCTCATCGACTGTGGGTATCTTCAGGCCGATGCGTGTGCGGGAGGGTCTGCCGCAGCTCGAGGACGCCACGTTCATCACCGACGGCGGCATGGAGACGACGCTGATCTTCCACGAGGGCCTCGAGCTGCCGCACTTCGCGTCGTTCGTCCTGCTCGACGACGAGAGCGGCGTTCGCGCGCTGCGGGAGTACTTCCGGCCGTACGTCGAGATCGCGCGCGACGCGGGAGTCGGGATCCTGCTCGACACGCCGACCTGGCGCGCGAACCCCGACTGGGGCGAGCGGCTCGGCTACTCGGCGGATGCGCTCGCCGAGGTGAACCGGCGTGGCGTCCGGCTCCTCGAGGAGCTGCGCGAGGAGGCCGACGGGCGGCCGTCCATCCTGGTCGCGGGCTGCATCGGCCCGCGCGGCGACGGCTACCAGGTCGAGGAGACGATGAGCGCCGAGGAGGCCGAGCGCTACCACTCGCCTCAAATCGAGGTGTTCGCCGGGACCACGGTCGATCTGGTCAGCGGACTGACGATGACGTACGCCGAGGAGGCGATCGGGATCGTGAGCGCCGCTTCGGCCGCGGGCGTCCCGGCGACGGTCTCCTTCACCGTCGAGACCGACGGGCGCCTGCCGAGCGGGCAGCCGCTCCAGCAGGCGATCGAGCAGGTCGACGCCGAGACTGACGGCGCGGCCGCGTACTTCATGGTCAACTGCGCGCACCCGACGCACTTCGCCGACGTGCTCGACGCGGGCGCGCCGGCGCTCGAGCGCATCCGCGGCCTGCGCGCGAACGCGTCCACGATGAGCCACGCGGAGCTCGACCAGGCGGAGGAGCTCGACGACGGCGACCCGGTCGACCTCGCCCGGCGCTACGCCGAGCTGCGGCAGCGCCTGCCGAACCTGACCGTCGTCGGCGGCTGCTGCGGAACCGACCACCGGCACATCCGCGAGATCTGCCGCGTCTGGACGACCTAGGGCGCGTCAGCCCAGGTGCTGGACGAGCAGGTGGCGGCCCTGCTGCCACAGGCTCAGCTCGACCGGATGCCCCGCGCGCACCGGGATCGGATGGGCGAAGCACTGCACCGCCTGCTCCCAGTGGCTGCCGATGTTCGCGGGGTCGTTCGAGAGCACGATGCCCGGGATCAGCTCGAGGCGGAACCAGAGCGCGACGGCGTGGCACATGCCGTCCGCGACGGCCGTGCAGGTCACGGTCGTCCGCTCTTCCGGGAGCTCCCCGCGCTCGAAGTCGAACCGGAGCGCCTCGACCGGGGGAGCCAGCGGGCGGTAGTCCGTCTGCGCGAGGCGAATGGGGAAGTACGTGACCGAGGCGAGCCGGTTGAAGTCCGAGAAGTCGAAGCCGGCGACGCGCCGGACCCGGTTCAGGCGCTCGAGCGCGCGGCTCTCGACGAGCTGCGCGTAGAGCGTCGCACGCGCCGGGACGATCGTCGCGTCGGACGCGAGGAGGTGCTCGCGCGCGTGCCGGATCGTGTCCACGACGCCCTCGCCGACGAGGCCGCAGTCGATCACCTCGGTCACGAGCACGTCGGCCTGGCGGGGGAGCTCGGCGCCGACGGCGACGTCCGTCGACCACTTCCGCACGATCGAGATCCGATCGGCGAAGCCGTTCCGGGCGGCGATCCGCTCGGCCGCGTCCGCGACCTGCCCCACACCCTCGCACGAGACGACCCCCTCGGCGCCGTAGCGGGCAGAGAGCAGGGCGAGCAGGCCCGCCCCGGTGCCGATGTCGAGGACGAGGTCGCCGGGTTGGACGACCCGGGAGATCGCGGCCTCGAAGGCGTCGTTCCGCTCGCGGTCGTTCAGCATCTCGAAGTGCCAGCGCGGGACGACGGTGCGGGTCGCCTCGTCGGCGGCGACGAGCTCGGCGGGCGAAGGCGGCGGTCGGCGGCCTCGACGCCTGGGGCGGGTGGCGAGCGTCTCGGTCATGCGCGGCGCCGGCGGTAGGTCAGGAAGCCGAGCGCAAGGAGCGCAGCCGGATACGCGACCCAGTAGTTGAACCCTGAGAGCAGGAACGCCCACGACAGGAGGGCAAGCGCGACGACGAGCCACCGCACGCCGCCGTGCTCGGTCCGCCAGTAGGCGAAGATGCTGAAGGCGTAGAGCACGAGCAGGTTCTGGCTCACGATCAGGATCAGCCGGGTCAGCGACAGGTCGCCGTACTGGACGACGAGGATCACGAGGACGTAGACCGCGAACAGGGCGAGGAGGCTCGCGGCGGGGACGTTCCGCCTGCTCAGCCGGCCGAGCGGCCGCGGGAGGATTCCGTCGCGGCCTGACGCGTAGATCGCCCGGCTCGCGCCGAAGACCCACGCGTTCGCGTTCGCGAGGATGACGAGGATCATCAGCGGCAGGAGGACGTCGCCGATCGGCGTGTCGCGGATGAGCGCGGTCAGGCCCGACGCGCCGGCGATGTGGACGCCTTCGGCGTCGGCGCCGATCGTGGTGTACCCGAGCGCGAGGTAGAGCAGCCCGACGATCCCGAAGCTCGCCCAGTAGACGATCGGGATGCTCCGCTCCGGCTCGTGGAACTCCTCGAGGCCGAAGGACAGGCTCTCCCAGCCGATGAAGGCCCAGAAGAGGACGGCGGCGACGGTCCAGACGTCGAAGTAGCGCACGTCCTCGCCGCCCGCCGAGACGCGCAGGACGTGGAGCCCCGAGCCGAGGTAGCCGGCCTTCAGCGCGACGACTGCGACCACGACGAGCACGAGCGCCGCCAGCGAGGCGGTGTTGATCACGCCCGCGAGCTTCACGCCGAGCAGGTTCGCGAGCGTGACGAGCCCGAGGATCCCGATCGCGAACCAGGCTGTCGAGCCGTGCGAGGTGCCGAAGAGGTCGCGCAGGTAGGCGCCGCCGATCATCCCGAGGCTCGGGACGCCGATCGCGAACGAGCCCGCCATAACGAGGCTGACGCCGGAGCCGGCCCACGGCCCCGCCGCCACCTCGGCGTACCGGGAGAGGCCGGCCGCGGACGCGAAGCGCAACCCGAGGCGCGAGAAGATCGCGATCAGCGGCACGACCGACACGACGGCCACGAGCCAGCCGAGCGCCGCGCCGTGGACGCCGCCCTCGGAGAGCGCGATCCCGGGCAGCCCGAGGAGGCCGGAGCCGATGACCATGCTCACGGCGAGCGCGATCCCGCGCGGGACCGTGATCAGCCGCTGAAGGGTCGCCGCCGGCTGCGCCTCTGTCGCCGCCATCAGCCGAAGTAGTCCTCGAGCACGCCGCGCCGGCGGACGTCGGAGGTCGCGCAGTGGAAGCCGCCCCCAAAGGTGTTCACCCAGCGAAACGGGCACGGGACCGGCTCGAAGCCCCACGACTCGAGCGCGGCGATCAGCGGCTTCTCGTTCTCCTCGACGACCACGCGCCGCTCGTCGAGCATGAGGACGTTCAGGCTGATCCAGCGGCTGCACATGTACATCGGCCAGTCCACCGGAAGCGCCGGCTCCGGCGCTACGAGCACGTCCCAGCCCGCGAAGAGCTCGGGCACGTCGCGCACGCGCTCCGGGTTGACGAGCACCTTGCCCGGCGCGAGCGGCAGGAAGGTCGCGTTCACGTGCATCGGGTGCGGGTCGTCGAAGGCGAGCTCGTGGATCCTGTACTCGTCCCCGAGCAGCCGGCGCAGCCAGTCGATGCCGAAGCGGTTCGTGACGTGGCTGCGCTGGACGACGAGGTCGCGCCCGCAGCGCATGAAGTCGCCCGCGTCGAGGAGCGGCTCGAGCTCGCCGGCGACAGGCTCGAACTCGTGTCCGTCCGGGTCGACGTCGTCCCGGTAGAGCTCGTCGCGCAGCATCGGCTGCGGCACGGCGAGCCAGCGCGCCCCGCGCCGGAAGTAGTCGACGAGGATCGGCCGGAACGCGTGGATCGCGAAGTAGTACGACCGCCAGCCGAGCGCCGACTCGATCAGCCGGTCGCCGACGACGAGCATCACGTCGCGCGGGAACGCGGCCGAGGGCCCGCCCGAGCTGCGCCAGTCGGGTGTGCCGAACTCGCGCGAGTGGTCGAGCGCGTCCGGTCGCCGGACCGTCACGCCCTCCGAGGCGAGCAGCTCGGCGAAGCCGTCCAGCTCCTCGGCGGCGCGCTTCAGCTCGTCCGGCGGCCACTGCGAGCCGCCGCGCTCCCGGAAGAGCGCCGCCGACTCGGTCGGCATCGTCGCCTGGAGCGAGGCGTGCCAGGGCGGGATCGCCGCGCCGTCGATCGTGCCGACGATCGCCTCCTCGAGCGGATCCCACTCGTTGTGCGCCGACACCGCCGTCGCGGTCAGCGTCTCTACGGTCATGCTCCACCCCCTCGGGCGTTGGCGAGAATACGACGCTTCGCGAGGAACACGGGATGCGCGCCGTTGTCGCCCGGCAGGTACGCCGTGATCTCGCTGCCGCGGCGGACGAGCGGAACCGACGTGCGCCGGAGGTACGCGCACGTGATCCGGCTCCCGTGCCACGGGCAGACGACCCGCTCGTCCGGGGTCCGGCGGCCGAGGCTGAGCGGGCCGCCGCGGTGCGGGCACTTGTCGGGGACGAGGAACAGGCGGCCGGCGTCCTCGAGGACGAAGTAGCGGTCGTCGCCGAGGAACACCGTGTTGTGCTCGCGCGCGTCCAGGACCGCGACCGTCATGCCTCGACCGTCGCGCGGCTCCATTCCGACGGCGTCCGCGCCCGCAGGCCGTGGAGGCAGCCGGCGGGAACGAGGATCGCGTCACCCGCTCGGAGCGGGAACGGCGGGTTCTCGGGACCGACGAGGAGGTCGACCTCGCCGGTCTCGACCGAGACGACGGTCGGCTCGTCATGGGTCCGCGTCCCGAAGAGGTGGCCCGGCTCGACGTTCGCCGTCTCCACGACCTCGGACGCCGCGGGCCGAAGCCTCCGGCCCTCCTCCACGTAGCGCGGCAGCTCGTCCGCCCACGTCACCTGGCGGATGAACTCCTCGTCGGTCAGGCGCGCGAGCAGCCGAATCTCCTCGACGCCGCGGACGAGGTCCGGGATGACGTCGTCGCCGTGCTTCCGCGCGAGGCCGAGGAGCAGGTTCTCGAAGGTCATCCGGCCGTGGTGCACGTCGATGTGACCGTGCTCGTCGCAGTAGTGCGTGTCGACCGCGTCACCGAAGAGGTCGCGCAGGATCGCCGCGAGGTCGGTGAAGAACTTCGCGAACGTCCACTCCGCGAAGGTGAGCGCGCCGGCGTAGCGGAAGAACCTCCGGTGGTCGTCCGTCAGGTAGTTGAAGTAGTTGATGATCGCGATCGAGCCGGTGAGGTAGAAGTGCCAGTAGGCGTGCACGTCGGTCTTCAGGCCGCGGCTCGCGATCAGCTTCTCGAAGATCGTCGAGTGCTTCGCCTCGAAGACGCCCGCGCCGAACTCGTCGATGAAGATCTTGAAGAGCTCGGACTGCTCGGGCCCGTAGGAGCCGCCGAGGTTCCGCGCCATCGCCGAGGCCTCGGTGAGGCCGTCGAGCGCGAGCTGGACGAGGAGCATGTCGGCGCCGTCGCGCGGCTCGCCGAGGCGCCGGATCGCCTGCAACCCGGGCGTGACCTCAGCGTCCGCCTCCTCCACGATGCGGAGGAAGTGCGTCCGCAGCATCTCGCTCGTCCAGGCACCGGTGACGTCGACGGCGTCGTCGAGGAACCCGAATGCGTACCGCTCGAGCTCCGGGCGCAGCGCGAGCCCCGTCTGTCGCAGGTCGTCGTCGTAGAACGCCTCGAAGTCGCGGCGCGCGCTCGCGAGCCCCTCCGCGGGCAGGATGATCGACTCGCTCTCGTAGAAGTTGAGCAGGATCCGGTTCGCGGCCAGCGACCCGTAGCTCGAGAACTCCTCCTCGCGGATCGGGCGCGAGAAGTCGATCTCGCCGAGCGTGTCCGGGTTCAGCGGCCGCCGGTACGGGTTGCCGAGAATGCGGACGTCGGACGTGTTCCGGAAGAGCCTGTGCGATGCGTACTGGGCGACGAGCTCGGCAAGCGGCGCAGCGGTACGCGCGCCGCGCTGACGGACTTCGGCTACTGCCATGTGCGGTTGTCCTTTCCCCTGTCGGCGGTTTGTTTCGCTGCCAGAGCCGCCGCTGGCAACCACGCAGTGCCTGCGATGGTAACGGTTCGAGAACTAAACGGCCAGGGGTCGGCCGGCGGCAGCGAAGGGCGCTGCAGCCTCCTGCCACGGCGCGTTGACCTGCGATTGCAACAGGCGTAGCATCGAGACGGGTGCAGGCAGCAGCGGCGCTGGTTCTTGTCAGGGCGCCAGCCGTTCGGAGGAGGGGGAGATGGCCGAAGAGCATGAGTACAAAGCGCCGGCTGACCTACACCACGAAGTCGCGGCGGCAGCCGAAGAGCGCGCCGCTGTGGTGGGCCCGTCCGCGCTCGTCGGTACCTGGCACGCCTGTGACAGTGCTACTCGCGGGATCGTGAGGATCGACATCGCAGCCTCGGGGCCGGGGATCACAGTGCACGCCTTCGGCGCCTGCGTGCCGAACCCGTGCGATTGGGGTGCGGTTCCGGGGCTCGCCTACGCGCCCGACGTCAGCTCGACCGCGGCGATCGCCTTCAGCGCTCGGTACGAGTTCGGCTTCAAGGAGACCATCCTTGTCGGCGTCCTCGACAGCGGATCGCTCGTGGTGGAGAACTTCAATCACTTCACCGACGGCAGCGGCCGATCGGACTACTACAACAAGGGCTACTTCTGTAAGGGCCGCGCTCGGGGCTAATCCGGCTCGACCGACGACCACAAACGCCGCCGCGACCGACATGGCGGGCGCGGCTCATTGCGGCGAGCCGGTAGAAGGCGATCCTCGCGAAGTCGTCATGGCCCGCGAAGCGGGCCGGACTTCGCGAGGAAGTGGGCCGTGAAGGATTCGAACCTTCGACCTTGGGATTAAGAGTCCCCTGCTCTACCAGCTGAGCTAACGGCCCGGGGCGGCGCGTAGTGTAGCCGCGCGGTGAAGGTCCTCTCCGTCGTCGGAAACCGGCCTCAGTTCGTCAAGTCGGCGCCGCTCTCGGTGGCTCTGCGCGAGCATGGGATCGAAGAGGTCGTGCTCCACACGGGTCAGCACTACGACCGCGAGCTCTCGCAGGTCTTCTTCGACGAGCTCGGGCTCGGGGAGCCTCAATACCGGCTCGACGTCCACACCGCCGACCCGGACGCGATGACGCCTGGGATCGTCGCGGCGCTGCGCGCCGAGCAGCCGGACTGGGCACTCGTCTACGGCGACACGAACTCGACGCTCGCCGGGGCCCGCGCAGCCGCCGAGACGGCGACCCCGCTCGCGCACGTCGAGGCCGGCCTGCGCAGCGGCGACCTCGACATGCCGGAGGAGCGGAACCGGATCGAGGTCGACCGGCTCGCGCGCCTGCTCCTCTGCCCGGACGAGCGCTCGCGCGCCACGCTCGCCGCCGAGGGCGTGGCCGGAGCGGCCGTGGTCGTCGGCGACGTCATGGCGGACGCGTGCTTCCGGCTCGCGCCGATCGCCCGCGAGCGCTCCGACGCGCTCGCGCGCCTCCGAGTCGAGCCCGGCCGCTACCTCCTCGTCACCGTCCACCGCGAGGCGAATGTGCAGCCCGAGCGGCTGCGCCGGATCGTCGCCGGGCTCCGACGGCTGCGCGAGCCGCTCCTCTTTCCCGCCCATCCGCGCACCCGAGCGGCACTCGACGCGAACCGGCTCGACATCCCGACGATCGAGCCGCTGGGCTACCTCGACCTGGCGGCGCTCGCCTCGCAGGCGCGGGTCATCCTCACCGACTCCGGGGGCCTCCAAAAGGAGGCGTACTGGTACGGCGTGCCGTGCGTCACCCTTCGCCCGTCCACCGAGTGGGTCGACACGGTCGAGGCTGGAGCGAACATCCTCGTCGACGACGATCCGTATCGGATCGTCCAGGCCGTCCGCGAGGCGCGGATGCCGCCCGACCGCCCGCCGCTCTACGGCGACGGCCACGCCTCCGAGCGGGTGGCGGAAGCCCTCCTCTCTATGCTTGGCGACCGATGAGCGGCGGGATCGCGATCGTCGGTGCGGGCTACGTCGGCGTGCCTCTGGCGCAGGTGTTCGCCGAGGCGGGCCACAGCGTGCTCCTCCTCGACGTCGACCCCGGGCGCGTCGAGAAGCTGAACCGCGGCGAGAGCTACATCGAGGACGTGCCCTCGGAGACGCTCGGCCGGCTCGTCCGCGACCACGGCCTGCGCGCGACGACTGACTACGACGAGCTGCGCGACCGCGACGCGATCCTCGTCGCGCTCCCGACGCCGCTCTCGAAGCAGCGCGAGCCCGACCTCGCCATCCTCCGCGCGGCGGCGGCCGACATCGCGAAGCGCCTGCGCCCGGGCCACCTCGTCGTCCTCCAGTCGACCACCTACCCGGGCACGACGCGCGACTGCCTGCTCCCGATCCTCGAGACGAGCGGCCTGAAGGCCGGCGCCGACTTCTACCTCGCGTTCGCGCCCGAGCGGGTCGACCCCGGCAACGAGAAGTGGACGACGAAGAACGTGACCAAGGTCGTCGGCGGGATCACACCCGCGTGCACCGAGGCGGCGGCGAAGCTCTACGGCTCGGCGATCGACACGATCCACCCGGTCTCGTCCCCGGAGGCGGCCGAGCTCGCGAAGCTGCTCGAGAACATCTTCCGCTCGGTGAACATCGCGCTCGTGAACGAGCTCGCGCAGCTCTGCGAGCGGATGGAGATCGACGTCTGGGAGGTGCTCGAGGCGGCGGCGACGAAGCCCTTCGGGTTCATGCCCTTCCAGCCCGGGCCCGGTCTCGGCGGCCACTGCATCCCGATCGACCCCTTCTACCTGACCTGGAAGGCGCGCGAGTTCGGCTTCTACACGGAGTTCATCGAGCTCGCCGGCAAGGTGAACGAGAACATGCCGTATTTCTGCCGCTCGCTCATCTCGCAGGCGCTGAACCACGCGAAGGAGCGGTCGCTGAAGGGCTCGAAGGTGCTCGTCCTCGGCGTCGCCTACAAGGCGGACATCGGGGACGTGCGCGAGTCGCCGGCGCTCAAGCTCATCGATCTGCTGCGAAACGCGGGCTCGGAGGTCTCCTACCACGACCCGCACGTGCCCGAGCTGCCGGAGAAAGGGCTGCGCTCGGCGCCGCTCGAGCCCACCGCCTACGACTGTGTCGCGATCGTGACCGCGCACTCCTCGATCGACTACGACCGACTCGCGGAGGACGCGCCGCTCGTCGTCGACCTCCGGAACGCGACCGGCAGGAACGGCTCCGGCAACGGAAAGGTCTGGAAGCTCTAGCGTGGCCCGGATCGGCCTCGCGGGCCTGGGCTACTGGGGCCCGAACCTCGCGCGCAACTTCGACGACCTCGCCGAGCTCGCGTGGCTCTGCGAGCCGGACGAGGAGAAACGCGCCCGTTTCGCCGAGCGGTACCCGGAGGCGCGCACGACCGGCAGCTTCGACGAGATGGTCGCCGACGCGGAGCTCGACGCCGTCGTCGTCGCGACGCCGGTCCCGACCCACCACGAGCTCGCGAAGCGCGCCCTCGAGGCCGGCAAACACGTCTTCGTGGAGAAGCCGCCAGCGATGCGCGCGGCGGAGATGGACGAGCTCGTCGCGCTTGCGTCCGACCGCGGCCTCGTCCTCATGCCGGGGCACCTGCTCCTCTACCACCCGGGCGTGCAGAAGCTGAAGGAGCTCGTCGACACGGGCGAGCTCGGCGACGTCCTCTGCATCTACGGCAACCGCCAGAACCTCGGGATCGTGCGAACGAACGAGAACGCGCTCTGGTCGCTCGGCGTCCACGACCTCTCGGTGATCCTCTACCTCCTCGACGAGGAGCCGTCGGAGGCCGTCGCGCACGGCCGCGACTTCCTCACCGACGGCGTCGAGGACGTCGTCTTCTGCTACCTGCGCTTCCCGTCCGGGAAGATCGCGCACATGCACCTGTCGTGGCTCGACCCGCACAAGATGCGGCGAATCACGGTGGTCGGGCGCGAGAAGATGGCCGTCTTCGACGACATGGAGCTGGAGCGGAAGGTGACCGTGTACGAGAAGGCGCCGTGGAAGCAGGTCGAGACCTACGGCGAGTGGCAGACGCGAAGCGGCGACATCTGGATCCCGAAGGTCGCGACCGACGAGCCGCTGCGCCTCGAGTGCAGCCACTTCCTAGCGCTCCTCGACGGGAACGGCGACCGGGCGAAGGTGGCCCGCGACGGGGCGATGGTCGTGCGCGCGCTCGAGCGGCTGACGGATTCGCTCCGTGGCTGAGATCCACCCGACGGCGATCGTCTACCCGGGGACGGTGCTCGGCGAGGGGGTGCAGGTGCTCGAGTACGCGGTCGTGGGCAAGCAGCCCTCACTCTCGCCGCGCTCGACGGCCTCGCGCGAGCCGCTGCCACCGGCCGAGCTCGGCGACGGGACGATCGTCTCGACGGGCGCCGTCGTCTTCGCGGGGACGCGCGTGGGCGCGCGCGTGATCGTCGGCGACCAGGCGTGCGTGCGCGAGCGATGCGTCGTCGGGGACGACGTCGTCGTCGGCCGCGGCTCGCTCGTCGAGAACGACACGACGATCGGCGCCCTGACGAAGATCCAGGCGCACGCGTACATCACGGCCTACTCCGTCCTGGAGGAGGAGGTGTTCATCGCGCCGTGCGTGGCGACGACGAACGACAACTTCATGGGCCGCACCGAGCGGCGGCACGAGCTGATCAAAGGGCCGACGATCCGGCGCGGCGCGCGCGTCGGCGGCGCGGCCGTGCTGTGCCCAGGCGTCGAGATCGGCGAGGAGGCCTTCGTCGGCGCCGGCGCGGTGGTGATTCGAGACGTGCCTCCGCGGGCCGTGGTCGTCGGAAACCCCGCGCGGCAGATCCGCGAGGTGCCCGAGGAAGAGCTGCTCGGCTAGCGCTTGGCGATCGTCAGCGTGTACGGCCCGAAGCCCGCCGAGCCGAGCTTCACTTCTGCGTAGTACCAGCCACCGGCCGGCGCGCGGTAGCTCAGGCGCTTTGTCGCGCCCGTGCCCTTGGTGGCGGCGACGCGGCTCTTCAGGAGCGACGGCAGGATCCCGGCGACCGTCCGCGTGCCCGGCCTCCACAGCGAGATGTCCGTGTCCGCGCGGCCGGGGCCGCGCACGCCGAGCGTGATCCGCTGCCGCGACCGCAGCCGCACCCGGTAGACGTCCACGGGGTCGTCCCAGTAGTCGAGCGTCGCCGCGATGCGGATCGACGTGCCCCAGAGCGTGAATGCGCGCACGCCGGCGTCGTCGTTCGGCTCGTAGCGGTCGGCGGGCGGCCACGGCCCGTTCAGGGCGGCGACCGCGTTCGCGACGTTCAGCCGTCCCCAGCCGGTCAGCGAGTCGCGGAGGAGCGAGCAGCGGCGGCAGCCGTTCGAGGGGTTGGCATCGTCGGCTGTGCGCTCGAGGATCGCGGAGACCTGCTCGGCCTTCAGTGTCGGCTGAAGCGCGAGCAGGAGCGCCGCGGCGGCCGACACCTGCGGCGCGGAGAACGACGTCCCGCTCGCATGGATGTAGTCGTCGGAGCCGCAGTCGGAGTAGCCCTGGTCGACGCACCCGGGCCGGCTCGCGGTCAGGTTGCGCGGGAGCGTCGAGAGCATGTCCTGGCCGGGAGCGGTCAGGTCGTCGAAGACCGGGTCGCGGTTCGAGAAGGACGGCACCGAGCCGTCGCGCGCGTAGGCGCTCACGCCGATCACGTGCGGGAGCGCGGCGGGATAGCTCGCGTAGGGCCAGGGCGTCCGAGGCGCCTGGTCGCCGTTCCCCACCGCAGCGACAACGAGGACGCCGTGCGCGACCGCGTAGTCGATCGCGCTCGCCTCGGCCGACGAGAAGGTGTCGCGGAGCGGATCGGTGGGGTCGCGCAGGCCGCCGAGGCTGAGGTTGATGACGCGTGCCCCTTGCCCCACGGCCCAGCGGATCGCCGCGGTCTCCGCCGAGAGCGGGATCTCCTCGCCACGGACGACCTTCGCGATCACGAGCTTCGCGGGGAAGGCGATCCCCGTGATGCCGACGGCATTGTTCGTCGTGGCCGCGATCTCGCCCGCGACGAAGGTGCCGTGCCCCTCCTCGTCGGTGAGCGGGTTGCCGCCGACGAAGCTCTTCGCCGCGACGACGCGGCCCACGAGGTCGGGATGGCCGCCGTCGATGCCGGAGTCGATCACAGCGACTCGGACGCCCGCGCCCGGAAGCGGCGGCAGCGTCGCGGGCCAGAAGTCGAAGGCGTGGTCGGCCGTCAGGTACCACTGCCGCGCCGCGAGCGGGTCGTTGGGGACGAATCCCGTGGCCCCGGCGGCGGCCGCGCTCCCCGCGAGCGCGAGGCCGGTCGCGGCCGCGACGGCCGCGAGCCGCCTCACCCGGAGACGACCTCGAGCGGCTTCGTCGTCCCGGCGACGAAGCCGTGCCCGGGCGCCACGCGGGCCCGATAGCTGCCGGCGCTCAGCTGCAGCGTCGCGGTGAAGTCGCTGTTCGCGTCGGTACGTGTCTTGGCCACCGTGCTCCAGCTCGTGCCCGCCAGCCGCTGGATCTGGACGACCGTATCGGGCAGCACCGGCCGGACGACGCCGGTCAGCGACGTCTTGCTCGGGCTGAGATCGAAGCGGACGAGCGGCGCGACCGAGACGCGGACCTGCGGCGTGCGAAGCGTGCCGACCGCGAGCCGGTACCACGTCGAGGTGGCCGGCTTCACCGTCGCGGTGAAGGTGCCGTCGGCGGCGGGTTTCACGCGGCTGCCGCTCGTCCACGTCTTCGCGGTCGTCGCCCGACTCTCAATCCCCACCGTGGGCATCGCGCGCGCAAGACCGGTCAGCTTCGCCCGGCCGCCGTAGACGACCGGCCCGGCACTCGCAGGCGGCGACAGCGAGACGACGCCGACGCTGAACCACGTCGAGCGGAGGCCGAGCGCCTTGCGCACGGCTGCGCCCGTGGCCGTCGACTCGCCGTTCGCGCCGATCGTGGTCACGTCGGCCACGCGCCCCGACGCGTTTGCCTGCACCTGCACGTCGACGAGCCGGCCCTGGGCGTGGAGCGTCTTGCCGAGCTTCGCCGCCGTGAAGGCGAACGGCCCCCAGTCGTGGTAGGGCGAGAGCGTGTCGTAGGGATCAGGCACCGAGACGAGGTACGGGATCGGCGTCCCCCAGGCGTCGGCGGCGGACATCGTGCGCCCGCCCGAGGTGGAGAAGAAGAACGTCTTCGCGGGGCGGCCCCCGTACAGAACCACCTGGCCGGCCGTGGCCTGAATGGCCGCGTTCGTCTCCGGCGCCTCGCCCGCGACGCCGCGGTAGACCTGGCTCCGCGTGTCCGGGTAGAGGTCGAAGCTTCCGGTCTGGAGGTGCGAGAGCGCGTACGAGCGCGCGGCGACCGCCTGGGCCTTCAGCGCCTCCGCCGCCCAGGTGTGGGGCATCTCGGCGGGCACGACACCCTGGACGTACGGCTCGAGCCCGACCACGTTCACCGCCTGGAGCTTGGTGCCGGTGACCGTGACCTGGATCTGGCCGCGATACGGCTTGCCGAGCTCGAGCGGCGCGGTTCCCGGCGCGAAGAGCAGCGGCCCCGGCAGCGCCTTGGCCTTCGCGGCCGTGTCCACCTTCAGCTTGAGCTTCGAGTCGAGCGTGATCGTCCCCGCGGCGACGTCGTGCTTCTTGCCGGTCCCGTCCGTGACGGTGAAGTCGGCCGTGGAGGAGAGCGTGAGCTTCGGCTTGCCCTGCGCGAGGAGCACGCGCACCTTGCGAACCGGCGCCGCGCCGATCGTCGTGCCGGGGTAGTAGTGGGCGAGGATCGCGCGGTAGCCGAGGCCGTGCTTCGCGTAGCCGTACGCGCCGTACTGGCCCATTCCGACGCCATGACCCCAGCCGTGTCCGCTGACGACGAAGAGGGGCGCCGGCGTGCGGGCGGCGGGCCTTGCGTCCACCCGGGCGGACGCGGGACCGGGTACGGCGAGCAGGGCGGCGAGGACGAGAGTTCGGAGCACGGGCGGAAAGCGGGGCGCGCCCGAGGCTAGCGGACCCCATCGCGCGCGTCATCCGTTGTCCTGAGGGTATGTCTGTCCGCATGGACCTGCTTCCGCCGCGCTACCGCGACCCCGAGCGCATCGGACACGGCGGCATGGGCGAGATCTTCTGCGCCGTCGACGAGTCGCTCGGACGGGCGGTAGCGATCAAGGTGCTCTCGGAGCGGTTCGCCGAGGACCAGGCCGTCCGGCGGCGCTTCACGCGCGAGGCGCTCGCCGCGGCGCGGCTCTCCGGCGAGCCGAACACGGTCACGATCTTCGACGTCGGCGAATGGAACGAGCGCCCCTTCATCGTCATGGAGCACCTCCCCGGCGGGACCCTCGACGACCGCCTCGCCCGCGAAGGGCCGCAGCCCGTCGACCGGGCCCTGCGCTGGCTGGAGCAGGCCGCGGCGGCGCTCGACCATGCGCACGCGCGCGGCGTCGTCCACCGCGACGTCAAGCCGGGAAACCTGCTCCTCGACCGCAACGGCAACGTCCACGTCGCCGATTTCGGGATCGCGAGCGCGGCCGGCATGGACTCCTTGACCGCCACGGGCACGATCCTCGGCACCGCGGGCTACCTCTCGCCCGAGCAGGCGCAGGGGCAGCGCGCGACGTCGGCCAGCGACCTCTACGGCCTCGCCGTCGTCGCGTTCGAGCTCCTGACCGGCCAGCGGCCCTTCAAGCGAGAGTCGATGACCGCCGAGGCCGCGGCGCACGCGAACGAGCCGGTGCCCTCGGCCTCGGCCCGAAGGAGCGGCCTGCCGCGCGAGGTGGATCTCGTCTTCCAGCGCGCGCTCGCCAAGCGGCCGGAGCACCGGTACCCGAGCGCCCACGCATTCGTCGAGGCGCTCGAGGACGCGCTTCGGGCCGGGGCGACGGACGAGACGGCCGTCATCCCAGTGCCGGTGCCGCCGCAGGCGCCGGTGCCGGTGTCTCGCTGGCCCGCGCGACGTTGGCCGCTCGTCCTCGCGCTCCTCCTCCTCGGCGCGCTTGCGGGCGGCATCGCCGCGTTCGCGCTCACGCGCGGCGGCGGAGATCACACGGCCGCCTCGACGCACGTCCGCACCGTCGTGAAGACGGTGCAAGGTCAGGCGACGACGGTCACACAGCGCGTGACGACGCCCGCGTCACCGCCGCCCTCGCCTCCTCCGCCGCCGCCGGCTTCACCGTCGACCGCGCCCGGCAACCAAACCGGCGAGGCGCTCACCGACGCCGGCCACGCGAAGATGCTGGCGGGCGACTGGCAGGGCGCGCTGCCGCTCCTCCAGCAGGCGGTGACGAAGCTCCAAGGGACCGGCAAGCTCTACGAGGCGTACGCCGACTACAACCTCGCCTCGACGCTCCTCCACCTCAACCAATGCGACGGCGTCAAGGACCTGCTCAAGAACTCGGAGCGGATCCAGGGGCACCGCAGCGATATCGACACCGCCAAGGCGATGGAGAAGTCACAGTGCCACGGCAACGGCGGCGGGGACAACGGAAACGGGAACGGCGGCTAACGCCAGGCGTTCTCTTCGACCGGCGCGCGCCGCTTGAGCGGCTCCCACCAGGCGCGGTTGTCCGCGTACCAGCGGACGGTTACCTCGAGCCCTGAGTCGAACTCGATCGACGGGCGCCAGCCGAGCTCGCGCTCGATCTTGGACGCGTCGAGGAGGTAGCGGCGGTCGTGCCCCGGCCGGTCGGGGACGATCGTCTTCAGCGAGTCGGGCTTGCCGAGGAGGCCGAGGATCCGGTCGGCTAGCTCCTCGATCGACGCCTCGGTGCGCGAGCCGACGTTGTAGGTCTCGCCGACGCGGCCCTCGCGCAGCACGAGGTCGATCGCGCGGCAGTGGTCGAGGGCGTGGAGCCACTCGCGCCGGTTCTCTGTCGACGCGTAGAGCGGCAGCGGCTCGTCGTCGAGCGCGTTCGTCGTGAAGAGCGGGATCACCTTCTCCGGGAACTGGTACGGGCCGTAGTTGTTGGCGCAGTTCGTGATCGTCACCGGCAGGCCGTAGGTCTCGAAGTACGCGCGCACCGCGTGGTCGGCGCCGGCCTTCGAGGCGTTGTACGGCGTGCGGGGCCGGTACGGCGACTCCTCGGTGAATATTTCGTCGGTGTCGAGCGCGAGGTCGCCGTAGACCTCGCACGTCGAGACGTGGTGGAAGCGGCCGATGCCGGCCGTACGCGCGGCGTCGAGAAGCGTCTGCGTCCCGAGCACGTTCGTGCGGAAGAAGCGGCCCGGGTCGAGGACGGCGAGGCTGTTGTGCGACTCGGCGGCGAAGTTCACGATCGTGTCGATCTCCTGGTCAGCGAGGGCGCGCGCGACCGTCTCGGGGTCGGCGATGTCGCCCTCGACGAAGCCGATCCGCCCCTCGACGTCGGCGAGGCTGGCGCGGTTGCCCGCGTAGGTGAGGAGGTCGTAGACGACGACGCGGTCGTCCGGATGCTCCTCGAGCCAGTAGCGGACGAAGTTCGCGCCGATGAACCCGGCGCCGCCGGTGACGAGCAGCCGCACGCTTCCTACCCTAGTGGTGCTGGCGCCGGGAGCAACTTCGCAAGGCGGCGCGGAACCCACCAGTTCCAGTCGCCGAGCAGGCGCATCGTCGCGGGGACGACGACGAGGCGAACGAGGCTTGCGTCGAGCCCGACCGCGACGGCAAGGCCGACGCCGAGCTCCCGGAGCGACGGCGCTCCGGCCACCGCGAACGCCGCGAAGACGGCCACCATGACGAGGGCCGCGCTCGTGATGATCCGCGCCGAGCCGACGAGCCCCTCTGCGACGGCCTGGTCGTTCCGGCCGTGCAGGACGTAACGCTCCCGGATGCGCGTAAGCAGGAAGACCTCGTAGTCCATCGAGAGTCCGAAGGTGACCGCGAGGACGAGCGCCGGCACGATCGTGTCGACGTAGCCCGGCGACGAGTAGCCGATCCAGTCGAGCCAGCCCCACTGGAAGACGGCGACGAGCGCGCCGTAGGCGGCGCCGACCGAGAGCAGGTTCATGAGGATCGCCTTCAGCGGCAGGAGCACGCTCCGCAGCAGCACGAGCAGGACGACGTAGGAGACGGCGAGGATGAAGAGCAGCATCTTCGGGAGGCCGCCGAAGATGGCGCCGTTCACGTCGACGCCGAACTGGGTCGCGCCGCCGATCGTCGCCCCGGGCGCCGCGCGGTCGATGCGGCGAAGCGTCGCCTGCGCGGCGGCCGACTCCGGGTCGGAGGCGAGGTAGGCGCTGACGAGGAAGCGCCGCCCGTCCGGGTCGGCGAGCGGCGGGGCGACGCGGGCGACGCCCTGGACGTGGGCGAGGCGCGAGGTGAGCCGGTCGGCCTCGGCGCGGCTGTCGACGAGCAGGTGGACCGGCCCCGAGAACCCCGGCCCGGCGAGACGCTGCGCGTGCTCGGTCGCCTGCCGCACCTCGGCGGTGGGCGGAAGCTGCTCGAGGCCGCGGTTGTACGTCTTGATCGCGAGGAGCGGCGCCGCGAGGAGGAGCAGGAACGGGACGACGAGGGCGAGCGCGCGCACGGGGTGCGCCATCACCGAGTCGGTCCAGCGGCGCCAGAACACCGGGTCGCCGCTCTCACCGGTCCGCCACGGAAGGCGGATGCGGAAGCGCTCCACGCCTGGCCCGAGGAGAGCCGGGAGGAGGGTGACAGTCGCCAGCACGGCGATCGAGACCACGACGATCGCGCCGATCGCCATAGAGCGAACCGCGTTCACGTCGATCACGAACAGGCCCGCGAGGGACACGGCCACCGTCGCGCCGCTGAAGACGACGGCCGTTCCGGAGCTGGCGAGCGCGCGGCGCAGGGCCTCGTCGGGCGGCGCGCCCGCGCGGAGCTCGCGCCGGTAGCGGCTGACGACGAAGAGCGAGTAGTCGACCGCGACGCCGATCCCGATCATCGACGCCATGTTCGTGACGTAGATCGACATCTCGGTCGCGTGGGAGAGCCAGTAGACGACCGCGCCGGTGAGGAAGACGGCGGCGAAGCCGACCGCAAGCGGCGCGAGCGCGGCGACGAGCGTCCCGAAGCCCGCGAGCAGAATGATCAGGATCAGCGGAAAGCCGGTCGCCTCGCCGCGCGCGAGCTGGTGCTTCGCGACCTCCTGGAAGTTCGACCAGATCGCGGGCTGGCCGATCACGCGGGTGCGCGTCTCTGGCGTCGTCCGGACGAGCGCGTGGCGGACGCGGGTCGCGACGTCGATCGCTGCGCCCGCCGGGCCGGTGTAGGTGACGGGGAGGAGCGCGGCGGTCCCTCCGGCGAAGAAGCGCGGCCGGTCAGTGCGGAGGTTCGGGTCGCGGGCGGTGCGCGCGCGGACGGCGGCGAGCCGTTCCCGGACGGCGGCGGGCGAGCGGCCGGTGACGAGCACCGAGAGCGCCGGGCTGCTGAAGCTCGGGAACGAGTCGAGCGCGTCGGCGACGCGGACGGAGGCGCTGCCGGGAACGTCCCAGCCGCCCCCGGAGAGCCGGTCGGACTGGTGCAGCGAGAACCACGCGCCCGCGAGGAGAAGCGCGACCCAGCCGCCGATCACAATCCGCCGACGCCGCGAAGCGGCGCCCGCGAGCCGGGCGAGCAGCGTGGCCATTCCAGCCAAGCCTAGCCAGGCCACGTCCGGGGTCAGACCCCTGCCCGGCCGAGGCGGCCAGGTCTGGATCGGCCGGGTGTCCGCTCCCGGTGCAGGATTGCGTCACGTCCGTCCCCAGACGCCATGGCCGAAGCGTCTCGGTTGGGGTCTGACCCCGGACCTGGCTCGGCGGGCCATGGAAAGTGTGACGTTAGGCGAGACGCTCCAGGCAGGCGCGCAGGCCTTCGCGCCAGTGCGGGAGCTGCAGCGCCCCCGGCCGTTCGCTCCGCAGCACCGAGTACGCGGGACGCGGCGCTGGGCGGCCCAGCTCCTCGGTCGAGATTCGCCGCACGCGGCAGCGCAACCCCGCCTCCTCGAAGATCGCCTCCGCGAGCTCGGCCCACGTGCAGTCGCCGTCCGCGGCGATGTGCCACACGCCAGGCGGCAGCGCGACGACCTCTCGTAGCGCCTCCGCCAGGTGCCCCACGTACGTCGGCGCCGAGCGCTGGTCGTCCACGACCGCCACCTCGTCCCGCTCCGCGCCCAGCGCGAGCATCGTCCGCACGAAGTTCCGGCCAGCCCAGCCGAACAGGCCCGAGCTTCGCACGATCCACGCCGCCTCACCCGCAGCGGCCTCGCCCAGCAGCTTCGTCCGCCCGTACGCCGAAAGCGGTTTCGGCGCGTCCGACTCCACGTACGGCGTCCGCTTCGCCCCGTCGAACACGTAGTCCGTCGAGACGTACACCAAGGGCGCCCCGAGCTCAGCCGCGTGCGCCGTCCCGCCCACGTTCACCGCCGCGGCGCCCTGCGGATCCGACTCGGCGCCGTCGACGTCCGTCCAGGCCGCCGCGTGCACGACGAGATCGAAAGCGCCCAGCCCCGCGGGCGGCGGCCCCGTCACGTCCCACTCCTCCCGCCCGAGCGCCACGACCTCCTCGTCCGCGAACGCCTCGGCGAGCGCGCGCCCGAGCTGGCCGCCCGCGCCGGTGATCAGGACGCGGCGAGGTCCCGCTCGGACAGGATCGGCGATGTCGTGCTCCAGAGATGCTTCACCCGGGGGTCGTCCCACGGGATCTCGTGCTCGTCCGGGTCGGCGGGGTCGTACTCCTCGGTCACGTGGTAGAGGAACAGGAGGTCCGTGAGCGCCTCGAACCCGTGCGCGTGCCGGCCGGGGATGTACAGCGCGACCGGGTTCTCGTCGCCGATGTCCTCGGTGTAGGCCTCGCCGCTCGCGCGATCCAGGACGACCACCCGCGCCGTGCCCTGGATGCACGCGAAGAGGTCGTCCTGGCCGCGCTCGTGGTAGTGGAGGCCGCGGATTACGCCGCGCCGCGAGAAGGAGAGGTTCGTCTGCCGCGTCTGCCGGGGCAGCGCGCTCTCGCGCCGGACCTCCGTGAACCAGCCGCGAGCGTCCTCGAACCGCCGCAGCGGCAGACGCTGGAGGCCGTCGATCACGAGCGGTTCGCGCCGTTCTGCCGGACGTGGTCGTTCACCGCGTAGTAAGCGTCGATCGACTCGCCCGCGTCGCCCCAGAAGCCCTCGACGACGTCGGCGGCCATGTCGCCGCGGCCCACGTACCAGTTGTTCACGTCGGTGATCTCGAGCTCCCCGCGCGCCGACGGCTCGAGCGCCGCCACCACCTCCCAGACCTGGGTGTCGTAGCCGTAGAGGCCCGTGACCGCGTACCGCGACGGCGGCGACGCAGGCTTCTCCACGATCTCCGTCACCCTCCGGTCGTCGTCCACGACGGCCACGCCGAGGTGCCGCAGGTGCTCCTCCTCCTCGAGATGCGCGAGCAAGATGCGCGCGCCGGCCTCCTGCCGCTCGAAGTTCTCGACGAACGGCCGCAGCGGGCCGCCGAAGACGTTGTCGGCGAGCATGACGACGACCCGATCGCCGCGCACGAAGCGCTCCGCGAGCCCGAGCGCCTCCGCGATCCCGCCCTCCTCCTCCTGGTAGGCGTAGAAGAGCCGGTCGATGCCGTACGCGTGCCCGTCGCCGAGCAGGCGGAAGAACTCGCCCGCGTGCGTCCCCCCGGTGACGAGCATGAGCTCCGTGATGCCGGCGTTCACGAGCGCCTCGATGGCGTACGTGACCATCGGCCGGTCGTAGATCGGGAGCAGGTGCTTGTTCGTGATCCGCGTCAGCGGATCGAGCCGCGTTCCCTTGCCGCCCGCGAGAATCACGCCCTTCATGGGCGCCGATCCTAGGCGTTACGGGTGGATCAGGAGCACGAGCAGCGCGACGAGTCCACTGCAGGCGACGAGAATGCGCATCCATCGAATGTAGGCTCGAGGTGTTTCGAGCCGGTGTCGGCTTTGTAAGGAAAGGGAAAGGCGGATCGATGGCCGAAGAGCACGAGGTCCAGCACGATCCGCAGGTGCTCGAGGGCGACGACGACCTGCCGCGCCAGCCGAGCTCGCACCGCGATCCCTTCACCCCGGAGCCGGGCCCGCGTCCGGGCGAGCGGCGCGCCTTCCGGGTCATGCTCTGGGCGCTCGTCCCGATCGCGATCGTCGTCGGGATCGTGATCTTGGCGGCAGTGCGCTGAGTAATCTGAGACCGTGACGAGCCGCCGCGACATCGACTGGCTGCGCGGCGAGATCGACGACCTCTTCTCCGAGCTGTGGCAGGTGCCGCGCTTCGCCGCCCGCGGCTCGTTCCGGCCGCAGATCGATTGCTTCCGCACCGAGGAGCCGCCGGAGATCACCGTCCTCGTCGAGGTCCCGGGCATCGACCCGGACGAGGTGCAGATCGTCGCCACGCCGCAGGCGCTCCTCGTCGCCGGTGAGCGGCGGCGGCCGCCGGGCGACGGCCGCGTCTACCAGCAGATGGAGCTCGACTACGGCCCGTTCCGGCGCGAGCTCGTGTTCGGCGAGGACGTCGACCCCGAAGGCGGCAGGGCGACCTACGACCGCGGCCTGCTGACCATCGTGCTCCCGCTCGCGCGGCGGGCTCCGAAGAGCGCCACGGTGCCGATCGAGGTCCGGAGGAGCAGGTGAGCGAGTCCGCTCCCGAGATCCCGCAGGTCCTGCCGGTCCTCCCGCTGAAGGAGACCGTCGTCTTCCCGGACTCGATGAGTCCGCTCGCGATCGGCCAGGAGCGCTCCGTGAAGCTCGTCGAGGACGTCGTCTCCGCGGACCGCGTCGTCGCGCTCGTCACCGTCCGCAACGCCGAGGCCGACCCGCCCGGCTGGGACGACCTGTACGAGACCGGCACCGCAGCGCTCGTCCAGAAGATGATCCGCGTTCCCGACGGAACGCTCCGCATCCTCGTCCAGGGCCTGCGGCGGATCCGCCTGACCGGGCGCGTCGAGGACGATCCGTACCTCGTCGCCGAGGTCGAGGAGGTCGCGGACGTCGTCGAGGAGTCGCGCGAGCTCGAGGCGCTGACGCGGAACGTACAGAGCCTCTTCGGCCGCATCATCGGGCTCGTCCCGTACCTCCCGGAGGAGCTCCAGCTCGCGGCCGCGAACGTCGACGAGCCGAGCGCGCTCTCGTACCTCGTCGCCTCGACGATCCGGATCAAGACCGAGGAGAAGCAACGGCTGCTCGAGGTCGCCGACGTGACCGAGCGGCTGCGCGAGCTTTCGGGGATCCTGAACCGCGAGCTCGAGGTCTACGAGCTCGGGACGAAGATCCAGTCGCAGGTCCAGTCCGAGATGGAGAAGGGCCAGCGGGAGTTCTTCCTCCGCCAGCAGCTGAAGGCGATCCAGGAGGAGCTCGGCGAGGGCGACCCGGAGCAGGCGGAGGTCACCGAGCTGCGCCGCCGGCTCGACGAGATCGAGCTGCCCGAGGACGCGCGCAAGGCCGCCGAGCGCGAGCTGACCCGCCTCGAGCGGCTGCCCTCCGCCGCGGCCGAGTACGGCGTCATCCGCACGTATCTCGAGTGGATCCTCACGCTGCCGTGGACTCAAGAGACGATGGACGACATCGACCTCGTTCGGGCGCAGCGGATCCTCGACGAGGACCACTACGACCTCGAGAAGGTGAAGGAGCGGATCGTCGAGTACCTCGCCGTCTCGAAGCTGAAGAACGACGTATCGGGGCCGATCCTCTGCTTCGTCGGCCCACCTGGTGTGGGCAAGACGTCGCTCGGCCAGTCGATCGCGCGCACGCTCGGGCGCAAGTTCGTGCGCATCTCGGTCGGCGGCGTGCGCGACGAGGCGGAGATCCGCGGCCACCGGCGGACGTACATCGGCGCCATGCCCGGCACGATCCTGCGCGCCCTCCGTGACGCCGAGTCGCGGAACCCGGTCTTCCTCATCGACGAGATCGACAAGATGGGTGCCGACTTCCGCGGCGACCCGGCGAGCGCGATGCTCGAGGTGCTGGACCCCGAGCAGCACTCGACCTTCCGCGACCACTACCTCGACCTGCCGTTCGACCTCTCGAAGGTGCTGTTCATCTGCACCGCGAACCAGCTCGAGACGATCCCGCCCGCGCTCCTCGACCGGATGGACGTCATCCACCTCTCCGGCTACACCGAGGACGAGAAGCTCGGGATCGCGAAGCGCTACCTCGTGCCAAAGCAGCTCGAGGCGCACGGGCTCCAGAAGGGCCACATCCGCTTCGGCGACCGCGTGCTGCGAATCGTCATCCGCGAGTACACGCGCGAGGCCGGGCTGCGCGGGCTCGAGCGCCAGATCGCCGCGCTCTGCCGCAAGGCGGCGACGCAGGTCGCCAAGGGAAAGGCGAAGCAGATCCGGCTCGACGAGGCGCGCGTCCGTGAGTGGCTCGGGCCGCGCCGCTTCCCGGCCGACGTGCGCAAGCGGACCGCCGACCCGGGGGTCGCGACCGGGCTCGCGGTCACCGCCGTCGGCGGCGACGTCCTCTTCGTCGAGGCGACCGGCTACCCGGGCAAGGGACGGCTAACGGTGACCGGCCAGCTCGGCGAGGTGATGCAGGAGTCGGCGCAGGCGGCGCTCTCGTGGGTGCGAAGCCACGCCGTCGAGCTCGGTCTCGATCCGACGTGGTTCTCCGACCACGACGTCCACGTGCACGTCCCCGCCGGCGCGGTGCCGAAGGACGGGCCGTCGGCCGGGATCACGATGGCGACGGCGATCGTCTCGCTCGTCCGCGGCCAGCCCGTCGCCGACGACGTGGCGATGACCGGCGAGATCACGCTCACCGGGCAGGTCTTGCCGATCGGGGGCGTGCGCGAGAAGGTGCTCGCGGCGCAGCGGGCCGGGATCCGCCGCGTCGTGCTGCCGAACGAGAACGAGCCCGACCTGGAGGAGCTCCCGGACGAGACGCGCGAGGCGGTCGACTTCGTCCTCGCCGACTCGCTCGACCGCGTGCTCGCGGCCGCCTTCGACGGGGTCGGAAAGCGGCGCGCTCGACGCGCCCCCGCCCCCGAGCGGCAGGCCGCTACCCCAGCCGGAAGGAGCTGAACAGGGTCCGGCAGGCGCCGTCGTCGCCACCGCTCTCGAAGCGGCAGAGCAGCTGGAACTCGCGACGGCCCGCGAGGACGAACGCGGTCCGCTCGATCAGCCCCTTCCCGGCCCCCGAGTACTCGATCTCGTACTGACGCGCGCGGTGACCGGCGATGGCGACAGTCGCGTGCGTCCGCACCTCGCCGCCGAGCTGCGCCGCGAGCCCGGCTGCGGTGCGATTGAGCGCCGGCACGGCCTTCGTCCAGAGCGGCGGACGGTAGGGCCGAGCGAGCGTGAAGTCGTTCACACCAACGAGGTCGACGGGGCCGGAGGTCGCGGTGACCTGGCGGACGCCGCGGTGCACGCTCCAGGACGAGGGCGTCGAGAAGCGGTACCCGCCACCCGCCACCATCCGGACGTCGGTGCTCCCCTTGTGGGCGCCGCCCCCGCAGCCGGCGAGTACGATCACGGCCGCGACAAGCCCTACGAGCGCCGGTTTGCCTCCTCCGAGGCCGGGGAATGAGGCGCTCGGCAACGACCGAAAGGACACCCTGAGCATGGCCAAGACGAAGGACAAGGTCGTCAATCAGGCGGGGAACGTCAAGCCGTACATCGAGCGGGCGATGAAAGACGAGGACCTGCGCGAGAACGTGATGACGGCCTTCGCCGCGGCGAAAGAGGTCTACGACGAGCTGATCGGGAACCGCGGTGTGACGACCGTGGCCCGCCGCGTCGCCACCGACAAGGACATGCAGGAGAACCTCAGGCTGGCGATGGACGAGCTGCGCGAGGCAGCCGACCGCGTCCAGGGGAAGAAGGAGAAGAGCGGCCGCAACTCGGCGCTCCTGCTCCTGGGGATCACGCTGGGGATCCTGTTCAACCCGGTCACCGGGCCGCAGACGCGGAAGTTCATCTCGGACAAGATCTTCGGCGGCAGCGACGAGTTCACGTACCAAGGCAGCGGGAACTCGGCGTAAAGCCGAGTCCTAGTCCGACCGGATACCGGGCGCTGCTAGCTCCACGACCTTGCCGTGCGGCGGTGCGACGCTGTGCGTGCTGAGTAGGCCGGCGGCGCCCTCCGTCGCGGCCACCTTGAGCGCGCGGGCGAGCGAGCCCGGCGCGAGGCCGCTCACGGTCGAGATGTCGGACGACTGGAGCAGGATCGCGCCCGCCTGCGGCGCCGATGCCGACGAGCTCTGGCCCGGCGCCCAGCCGGCCGCGGTCGCGAAGCGGAGATCCTGAAGGTGCTTCCAGGCGTCGAGGTACGCCGTCGGGTCGACGGCGCCGTCGTAGCCCATCCCGAGCAGGCCGAGCGGATGCACCTCGAAGTGGAGGTGGTACGGCGTGCCCTGCGCGTCGCCGGTGTTCCCGACGAAGCCGAGGACCGCGCCCGCCGAGACATGGGCGTTGTTCACGGCGAGCGGTGTGTAGGCGGAGAGGTGGGCGTAGTAGAACTGGTTCCCGTACTGGTCGCGGAGCCAGAGCCGGTTGCCGCCGATGTCCTCCCAGCCGACCGAGAACACCGTCCCCTTGGCCACGGCCAGGACGGGCGCGCCGAGGGGGGCGAAGATGTCGTCGCCGTGGTGCCAGTTGCCGGACACGTCGCCGCGGAAGGCGCCGAAGCTGTCGCTGTACGAGCTCGGGCCGTAGACGGGGAAGACGTAGCCGCTCGGCGTCGGCGCGAGCTTCGGGTGGATGTTCGGCGGGTTCCGGCGCGGCAGCGGCTCCGGCGGGATGCCCGGCGTCGGCTTCGCCGGCTCCGGCGCCTTCCCCGCGTGTGACCTGGCCGCGCCCGGGGCGGGCTTCGGCTTCGGCGTCGGCTTGACCGGCGGCGCCTTCGGCGGAGCCTTGACCGAGGCCTCCGCGTAGCCGACCTGGATCTCGCTCCCGGCGGCGAGGCCACCGTGGTCGGCGGTGAGGTGGACGTCGAGCGCGGTCACGAACCCGTGGAAGGTGGTCGCCGTCGGCGCGGAGCTCTGGACGTTCACGTCCGCGTAGCCCCAGTCCCCGAGCGTGATCCGGCCGGTTCCGGCGGGCGCGCCGTCGACGGTCAGGCCCGAGACGCCGACACCGGAGAGGTCACCCGTCGCCGCGCCCGGCTTCGCCGAGGCCTTCGCGTTCGCGACGACGTCGCTCGCGGTGATCTCACCGTTGAAGAGCGACAGGTCGGTGACCTCGGCGGAGGCGGTCGCGAACGGATTGCCGGTCGAGTCGGACTGGACGGTCGCGACGTAGGAGCCGGCCGTCACCGCGGGGCCCTCGGAGCCCGCGTACGAGAAGCCGTTCCCGGGGGCGACCGTGTCGTTCGGCGGCGAGGAGACCGTCGGCGTCTGCGCTCCTCCGCCCGGCACGACCACGCGGATCGCGTAGGCACGCGCGAGCGCGCCCGCGCTGCCCGCACCCGAGCCGGAGCCGGCCGCTCCGGCCACGAGCACGACGAGCGCGAGCGGGACGATCGCGAGCCGCGCCTTCACTCTCGGCCGCATTGTCGTCATTCGTGCCGCTCGTTACACATCCGGTGGGTCAGGTCGAACCTAGGCGTTTGCGGGCGAATTCGCGAAACCGCGCCCTGGCTCCTTCGTCGGGGCCGAGCGGCTCGTCGTCGGCGTAGCGCGGGTCGGCGACGATCTCCTCGGCGGTCGTGCGCAGCTCGTTGACGAGCGCCTCACGGTGGGCTGGATTCGCGAGGAGCTTCTCGACCCATGCCTCGCTGCCGTCGTAGGGCTCGATCTCGTCGTCGAAGAGGAGCTGGCCGAGGACGATGCCGACGCGGATGTAGGCGAACGTGCGGAAGGCGAGCAGCCGGCGCGGCGAGCCGACTTGGCGCTGAAGCTCCGGATCCTCGCCCTCGAGCCGCGCGACGATGCCGCCGATCGGCTCGTCGACGAGCGGAAGCCAGACGTCGTCGAGACTTGCCATCCCAGGATCTTAGGAGCGTTTGAGCGCGCGAACTGTAATTTGTGCCGCCACGATCAGCAGCAGGACCGCGAAGAGCCGCCGCAGGGTCACCTCCGGCAGCGCCTCCGCCACGACTCCTCCGCCGACGACCCCGGCGATGGACGTCACCCCGATGACGGCGGCCGGACGCCAGCGCACGTTCCCGTAGCGCTGCTGGCTCCACGCGCCTGCGGCCACGGTCGGGAGGATCGCGAGCAGCGAGGTCGCCTCAGCCGAGCGCTGCGAGAGGCCGAGCGCGAGCAGCGTCGGCACGAAGAGCGTCCCGCCGCCCACGCCGAGGAGGCCGGAGACGACGCCCGCGAGCAGGCCGAGCGCGACCGCAACCAGGTCGCTGCTCATGTGACGAGGAGCTTGACGGCGATCGCGACGAGGAGCGCTGCGAAGAGGAGCGAGAGCTCGCGCCGCCGGAGCCGCTGCTGGAGCCAAGTACCCCCGACCGCGCCGACCGTCGCCGGCAGGCCGATGAGCGCCGCCGAACCCGGATGGACACGTCCGTAGTAGACGTAGAAGAGCGTCCCGGCAAGCGCTGTCACACCGATCGCCGCGAGCGAGGTCGCCATCGCGTGCCGCTCCTCGAAGCCCGCGACGAGAACGAGCAGCGGCACGATCACGATCCCGCCACCGACCCCGAACAGCGCGCTGAAGAAGCCCGCCGCGAGCCCGATGACGACGAGCCTCACGGCCGTATTGTAGGAAGGTGGCCGCCGACCTCCTGGCGCAGCTCGCCGCCTCGCCGGAACGCGCCGCGATCCTCCTCGACGTCGACGGCACCCTCGCCCCGATCGTCGAGCGCCCAGAGGATGCGGGGGTTCCGCCCGAGACGCAGGCCGAGCTCGAGCGGCTGGCGGTGCGCTACGCGCTCGTCGCGTGCGTGAGCGGGCGAGCCTCCGCGGACGCCGCAGCGACCGTCGGCGTCGAGGGACTCGTGTACGTGGGGACGCATGGGCTCGAGCGCGAGCCGGAGGCGGAGCGTTGGGCCGGGGCGCTGCACGAGTTCGCGGCCGGAGTGACGTGGCCGGTTGAGGACAAGGGCCTGAGCGTGTCGTTCCACTACCGCGGCGCGCTGGACGAGGAGGCTGCTCGGGCCGAGCTGGAGAGCGTCGCGGCCGCTGCGCGTGCGGCCGGGCTGCGGGCGCGCTTCGGCCGCAAGGTGCTCGAGCTCCTGCCGCCGATCGAGGCGAACAAGGGCACGGCGATCCGGCGGCTGCTGGCCGAGCGCGAGCTCCAGCGTGCGCTCTACGCGGGCGACGACACGACGGACCTGGACGCCTTCGCCGCCCTCGATGGGCTCGAGCTGGCGGTCCGTGTCGCGGTCGCGTCCGCCGAGGGTCCGCCCAAGCTGCACGCGGCCGCCGATCTCGTCGTCCCGAGCCCGGCCGCGCTGCTCGACGTGCTGCGCGCTCTCTGAACCGTCTCGAAAGGACATCTTGCGGCAGCGCTCGCTCGTCGGCACCTTGGCGGGCGGTGGCGGCATGGCTCACTGCGCTTGCGACCCTGGCGCTCGTCGCAGCGACGGGGGTGCTCGCCGCGGCCGCCTGGCGAGCTCTGGATCAACTGCGGATCGCCGTCGACCAGCTCGAAGAGGTCAAGCGGGATCGTCTGCGCGCCCTCGGTCGGGCAATCCGGTGCGCAACCGACAAACCAAGCGCGCACGGAAAGACACGATCATCTTCTTGCGAGTCCCGAACTACTTCGAGGATGCGGCGACGATTGCAAAGGCCGGCAGCCTCGAGAGCACCATCGTCACCGAGGCGTTCGGCAGCGTCGCGAAGGACGAATGGGCTCTCTGGAAGCCGACAATCAAGAAGCTCCAAGACAACGACGAAGGTGCCTACGCCGAGTTCGAGCGGATGGCCGAAGAGGCCGACTAACGATTGCCGGTCTTGATCCTCTTCCCGGTCGCGCGCTTGGCCCGCTTCATGGCCTCATCGTAGCGCTCATGCTCGGCGAGTCCTGACCGCCGTCCCGTAGGCGCAGATCTCGGTCCAGTTCGACCCCATCTCGGAGGTGTCGAAGCGCATCGCGACGATCGCGTCGGCGCCCTTCGCCTCGGCCTCCTGGACCATCCGGTCCATCACCTCCTTGCGGCTGTCGACGAGCGCCTTCGTCATCCCCTTCAGCTCGCCGCCGAGGATCGACTTGAAGCCCGCGCCGATCTGCGAGCCGATGTTGCGCGAGCGCACCGTCAGGCCCATCACCTCGCCGAGCACCTCCACGATCTCCTGACCCGGCAGCTCGTTCGTCGTCGAGACCAACACTCAGACCACCTCCTTCGCTTCGCGTTGCAGAACTTCCCACGCGCGACGGACGTCGGCCTCCGTCGTCCGCGCGTTGCCGATCGCGAGCCGCAGGACGTAGCGGTCGCGGAGCTTCGTGTGCGACAGGAAGAGCTCGCCGCTTCGGTTGACGCGCTCGACGAGCGCCTCGTTTGCGGCGTCCGAGGCGTCGAGCCGGAAGCAGACGAGCGAGAAGCCGCGCGGAGCGGCCAGCTCCCAGCCGTCGGCCTCGCGGATCCAGCCCTCGAAGAGCTCCGCGAGGCGTACGTGCTCGCGAATCCGTGCTTGGAGCCCCTCGCGCCCGAGGCAGCGGAGCACCGCCCACAGCTTCAGCGAGCGGAAGCGGCGGCCGAGCGCCGGCCCGTACTCGGAGAGGCTGTCTGCCTCGTCTGAGGTGCGCAGGTACTCCGGGACGAGGCTGAACGCGCGCCGCAGGGCCTCCGGACGGCGGCTCCACAAGGCCGAGCAGTCCATCGGCACGAAGAGCCACTTGTGCGGGTTGACGACGAGCGAGTCTGCCCGCTCGACGCCCGCCTGCGACTCGCGGAGCTCCGGGCAGACCCACGCCGAGCCGGCGTACGCAGCGTCGACGTGCAGCCACGCGCCGGCCGCCTCGCACGCGTCCGCGATCGCCGGGACCGGATCGACGGCGGCCGTCGACGTCGTGCCGACGGTCGCGACGACCGCAGCCGCGTCGGTCAGGTCGAGCGGCTCCGGGCGCAGGCGGAGCTCGTCGTCCACCGGCGTCTTGCGCAGCTCCATGCCGAGGAGGCGCGCCGCCTTGTCGACCGACGAGTGCGCCTGCTCGGAGCAGACGACGACGTGGCGGCCCGTCACCTCCCGCGCCGCGGCGAGCGCGGCCAGCGTCGACGTCGAGGCCGTGTCCTCGATGTGCCCGTGCCAGCCGCTCGGCAGGCCGAGGAGCTGCGCGAGCCAGTCCATCGCCACCGCCTCGAGCTCGGTCGAGGCGGGCGAGGTGCGCCAGAGGAACGCGACCGGGTTGAGCGCCGCGGCGAGGAGCTCGGCGAGGATGCCCGGCTCCGAGGCCGTGGTCGCGAAGTACGCGAAGAAGCGCGGGTGCTGCCAGTGCGTGATCCCCGGCAGGAGCAGCTCGTCGAGGTCGCGCAGGACGTCCGCGAACGGCTCTCCTCGCTCGGGCGGCGCGGCCGGAAGCGAACGCCGTACGTCGCCCGGCTCCACCTGCGCCAGCACGGGCAGCTCGGCGACGCGCTCGAGGTAGTCGAAGGCCCAGTCGACGGCCGCGTGGCCGTCCTCGCGGTAGCTCATCGGCCGTTCCGGGCGAAGTGCTCCTCGAGCACCTCGCGGACGATCGTCGGGAACTCGTACTCGGGTCGCAGGCCCCAGGCCTCCTCCACGAGCCCGCCGATCGGCTCGAGCTCCCAGTCGGTGCCGGCGACGCGGTACTCGCGCTCCGGATCGGGCTCGTCGAGCCCGCGCACCTGGAGGACGCCACGCGGACGCCCGCGCAGGACGTGAGCCGTCGATGCCGCCACCTCCGGATCACGGCCGCGATGGAGCGCCGCGGCGAGCTGGGCGCCGCTCATCGTGACGACCGCAGGATTCGCGGAGGAGTCGCAGGCGCGCCAGAGGTCGCCGCGCGTGACCGGCCCCGCCGGAAGCCCGGTCGTGAACGCCTGGCCTGGGATGACGAGCGCCACGTCGGCGCCGAGCCGCTCGAGGAGCAGGTCGCCGAACAGCCGCGCCCCCGCCTCCGGGTCGAGCGGCTCCGGAAGCTCGCCGACCACCTCGGCGAGGATCGCCTCGACCTCCGGCTCGATCGCCTCCGCGGCCGCAAGGACGGCGGGATGAGACGGAACGTCCTCGTCGACCGGCAGCAGCTCCTCGGTCGCGCCCTCAGGGCCCAGCTCGAGCCGCCCCAGGTAGCGGCCGCGGTCGCCGGCCTGCGCGACGACCACCCCATCGACCCGCTCGCCGTGCGGCAGCACGTCGTGCGAGTGCGCGCCGACGATCGCGTCGACGGCGCCCGCGAGCTCGGGGGCAAGCCGGCGGTCGTCCTCGAGGCCGAGGTGCGAGAGCAGGACCACGTATTCGGCGCCGCGCTCCCGCAGCTCGCCCGCGAGCCGCCGCACGAGCGGCGCCTCCTCGACCCACGACGCGCCGAAGCTCTCGATCCCGAGCTGGAGGTACGGCGCGGTAATGCCGACCAGGCCGAGCTTCCCGACGAGCGCGCTCTCGCGCGTCCCGCCGAAGAGCGAGCCGTCGGGAGCGCGCACGTTCGCGAGCAGCAGCGGATACGACGCCGCCGCGCCGTGCGCCGGAAGCACCTGCGGCCCGTACCGCAACCATGACGCATTGCCGACCGCCGCGGCCTCGCAGCCCGCCGCCGAGAGCAGACGGTGCATCGCGGCCCCTTTCGTGACGTTGCTGATCCAGGTCGTCGTCTCCTCGACGTCGCCGGCGTCGACGTAGACGACGGGACAGTCGCTCTCGGCGCGGATCCGCTCGACGAGGGTCGCGGTCCGAGCCAGCGCCTCGATCTCGCCGTGCACGTCGTTCGTGTGCAGCAGGACGAGCCGGCTCATCCGCCGAGCAGGCGCGCGATCTGCGGCCACGTCCGCGTGTTCAGCACCTGCTCCTTCGTCATCCACGCGCGGCGGGCCTGCGCGATCCCAAGCTCGGGATACGCGAGCGCGCCGACGCTGTGCCCGTCGCTCGTCACCGCGAGCTTCAGGCCGGCCTCGGCCGCAGCGCGCGCGTGCACGTCACGCAGGTCGAGCCGGTCGGGCTGCGAGTTGATCTCGAGGAACGTCTTCGTCTCGAGCGCCTTCTCGATCACGCGCTCGACGGCGATGTCCGCTGGCGGGCGGCGCGTGATCTTGCGCGCGGTCAGGTGCCCGATGCAGTCGACGTGCGGATTCTCCATCACGGCTAGCACGCGCTCGGTCGGGCTCTTGTCGAACGCGGTGTGGAGCGAGGCGACCACCCACTCGCGCTCGGCGAGCACCTCGTCGGCGACGTCGAGCTCCCCGTTCGCGCGGATGTTCACCTCGATCCCCTTCACGATCCGGAACGGCGCGAGCCGCTCGTTGAGCGCGTCGATCTCGCGCGTCTGCGCGTCGAGCCGGCCCTCGCGTAGATAGTGCGAGTGGTCGGTGAGCGCGAGGTACGAGTAGCCGCGCTCGATCGCCGTCCGGGCCATCTCCTCGATCGTGTTCTTGCCGTCCGACGACCACGTCGAGTGGCAGTGGAGGTCGCCGCGCAGGTCGGAGAGCTCGACGAGCTTCGGGAGCTCGCCGCGCCGCGCCGCCTCGAGCTCGCCGTTGTTCTCGCGCAGCTCCGGCGGGATGTACGCGTAGCCGAGAAACGCGTAGAGCTCCTCTTCGCTCCCGGTCTGGAAGGTCTCGCCGCTCTCGACCGCCTTGACGCCGTACTCGGAGACCGAGAAGCCGCGCCGCACGGCCTCTTCGCGCAGCGCGACGTTGTGGTCCTTCGAGCCGGTGAAGTGCTGGAGCAGGTTGCCGAAGCACTCCGGCGGCACGACGCGGAGGTCGAAGCGGAGGCCGTCGTTCGAGACCACCGTCGCCTTCGTGTCGCCGTGCGCGATGACCTGCTCCACCCAGCGGAGCTTCGTGAAGTAGTCGGTGAGCGCGGCCGCGTCGCTCGCCGTGGCGATGAGGTCGAGGTCGCGGAAGGTCTCCTTGCGACGCCGCACGCTGCCCGCTTCGGACACGGCCACGGCAGCCGGGTGCTCGCGGAGGACGGAGACGACGGCAAGTACGGCGGGCAGGCCGTCGCCGAGCAGTCGGCGGCCCTCGTCGGGCACGGGCTTCGCGGCCTCGCCGAGCGCGGCCAGGATCTTCTCCTCGCTCCGGGCGCCGAGCCCGGCGAGCCGCCGCAGCCGCTCGTCCTCCGCCGCCTGGCGCAGCTCCTCGAGCGTCGTGATCCCGAGCTCCTGCCAGATCTTCCGCGCCGTCTTCGGGCCCAGGCCCGGAAGGCGCGTGAAGAGGACGACCTCGCCCGGGACGAGCGCCCGGTGCTTCGTCAGCGCGAGCATCTCGCCGCGCTCGACGACCTGGACGATCTTCTCCTCGATCGTCTTGCCGATTCCGGGCAGGTCCTTCGCCTTCCCGTCCAGCGCGAGCTGCGCGACCGGGGTCGAGCTCTCGCGGACGCGCGTCGCCGCGCGGCGGTACGCGAGCACGCGGAACGACTGCTCTCCCTCGATCTCGAGCAGGTCGGCGAGCAGGTCGAGCTGCTCGGCGAGGTCGCTGTTCCGGGGCAGACGGTCCGTCACCCCGGCGATATTACGGACGTGCGCGCCACCGTCTGCCTGCCGACCTACAACGAGAAGGAGAATCTCGAGCCGATGCTCCGCGCGCTCGGCGAGGTGCTCGGGCCGGGTGACCGCGTGCTCGTCGTCGACGACAGCTCGCCCGACGGCACCGGCGAGATCGCCGACCGGCTAGCGAGCGAGCTTCCGTTCGTCGACGTCCTGCATCGCCCACTGAAGGAGGGCCTTGGGCCGGCCTATCTCGCCGGCTTCCGGCGCGCGCTCGCCGACGGCGCCGAGCTCGTGCTCGAGATGGATTGCGACTTCTCGCACCGGCCCGAGGACACGCGCCGGCTGATCGACGCCGCCGCCGGGGCCGACGTCGTGCTCGGCTCGCGCTACGCGCCGGGCGGGCGGATCGGCAACTGGGGGCTCGTGCGCCGGATCATCTCGCGCGGAGGCTGCCTGTATGCGCAGGCGCTCCTCGGCCTCCGGCTCCGCGACCTGACCGGCGGCTTCAAGTGCTACCGGCGCGAGGTGCTGGAGCGGATCGACCTCGACGCGATCCACTCGCGCGGGTACGCGTTCCAGATCGAGACCACCTACCGGGCGCTGCGCGCGGGCTTCCGCGTCGTAGAGATCCCGATCACCTTCGTCGACCGGGAGGTCGGCGGCTCGAAGATGAGCCGCTCGATCGTGCTCGAGGCGATCTGGAAGGTGCCGGCGCTCCGGCTCGCAGCCCTACGCGGGCAACTACGATGACGGCGTGAAGGAGGTCACCGACGGGACGTTCGAGGAGGACGTACTCGGCGCGAAGACGCCAGTCGTCGTCGACTTCTGGGCCCCGTGGTGCGGGCCGTGTCGCGCGATCCACCCGATCATGGAGCAGCTCGCCGAGGAGCACGCGGGCCGCGTCGAGTTCACGAGGCTGAACATCGACGAGAACCCGTCTGCGGCCTCGCGCTACGACGTCTTCTCGATCCCGAGCGTCATCCTCTTCGAAGGCGGCGAGGCACGGGAGACGCTCATCGGCGCCCGGCCGCGCTCGCACTACGAGCGCGCTTTTTCTCCCTGGCTAGCGCGCTGACTGCGTCGCCGGCTGCGTCGTCGAAGGAGCGGCCGCGACGTTGTTCGAGATCGCCGGCTCCTTCGGCGTCACGAGCCGCACGCGCGGGTCGATCGCCGCGTAGAGCAGGTCGACGACGAGGTTGAAGGCAAGGATGGCGATCGTCGACCAGACGACGACCCCCATGATCGTGGGCAGATCCTGCTGACGCAGGCTCGTGACCGCGACGTGGCCGAGTCCGGGGAGCCCGAAGACGGTCTCCACGAAGACCGCCCCGCCGAACGCCACGCCCATGTCCATGCCCATCATGGTCACGACCGGCAGGAGGGCGTTCCGCAGCACGTGTGAGCGGAGCACTCGCCACGGCGAGGCACCCTTCGCGTGCGCGGTTTGCACGTAGTCCGCGTCCAGGGTCTCGAGCACGTTCGCCCGGATCATCCGCACGTAGAGCGCGGCGAAGAGGATCGTGAACGTCAGCCACGGCAAGACCATGTGGTAGGCCCACTGGACGGGCCCGCCGCAGCTCGTCGAGGGGTTGATGAGGTCGCAGTAGCCGCCGAGCGGCACGGCGTGGAGGCGGAAGCCGAGGAAGTAGGAGAGCATCAGGCCGATCCAGAGCGGATGGGCCGAGATCCCGATCAGGACGCCCGTCATCGTGATCCTGTCGAGGAGGCTGCGGGGTCTGAGGGCGGAGAGGATCCCGACGGGAATCGCGATCAGCAGCCAGAGGAAGGCTCCGCCGAAGACGAGCCACGCCGTCACCGGCGCCGAGGCTCTGAGGATCTGCGTGACGCTCTCGCGGTCGACGAACGAGCGTCCGAGGTCGCCGCGGACGAGGTGCGAGAGGAACTTCGCGTACTCGGAGTAGACCGGGCCGTTGATGTTCAGCTCCTGGCGCATGTCGGTGGCTGCGGCCTCGGTGCGGCGGATGCGCTGCTGCTTCTGCGTCGGCAGGACGAAGAAGAGGATGTAGGTGACGGCGGTGATCGCGAGGAGGAGGACCGACGCCCACAGGACCCGCCTGACGAGATAGGCCAGCACCTCGGCCTGTACGGTGCCTGGCCCTCGACGGTTCTGCAACTCCTTTTCTAGATCTTGAAGTGGTCCCAGCCGGCGAGGGCGATCGGGACGCCCTCGTGGAGGATCTCGATGCCCTCGCCCTCCTCGGCGTGCCCGATCTCGTGGTGGTCGTCGGCCGGCTCCGGGACGGTCGCGAGGAGCTCGTAGTCCTCGCCGAAGCCGAGATCCTCGAGGCGCGCGCCCGGGGCGAGCGGGACGCGCTCGAGGTCGATCACGAGGCGGCAACCCGAGCGGTCGGCGACGTGCCGTGCGTCGACGGCGAGGCCGTCGGAGAGGTCGAGCATTGCGGTCGCGTGCGCGGCGAGCGCGCGGCCCTCGGCGAGCCGGAGCGGCGGGCGGACGTAGCGGTGCTCGCGAAACGCGGCGCCGGCCGCGCCGAGCGGGCCGGTGACGACGAGCCGATCGCCGGGCCTTGCGCCCGCTCGTCCCGGGACGCGGTCGGAGCGGCCGAGGGCGGTGACGGAGAGGATGAGCTGGTCGGCCCGCGAGGTGTCGCCGCCGATCACGGACACGCCGGTCTCAGCCATGCCCTCGTAGAGCTCGAGCACGTCCTCGACGGCCGTGTCCGCGGGAAGGGCGAGGCTCACGACGAGGCCGTCGGGCTCCGCGCCGGAGGCGGCGAGGTCGCTGAGGTTGACCGCGGCGGCCCGCCAGCCGAGGTCGCGCCACGAGATCCAGTCGAGCCGGAAGTGGACGCCTTCGACGAGCGCGTCCTGGGTGACGACGAACCCGCCCGCCAGCTCCGCAGCGTCGTTCTCGATCCCGCGCGCGAGCCCGCGCCGCTCGAGCTCCGCGAGGAGGCCGAGCTCGCCGAGCTCCGAGAGCTTCACGCGCGGTGCCTCGAGCTGCGGCTCGAGCTGCCGTTCGGGCCCAGGCGCAGGCCTACCGGCACCACCCCCCAAGGGGGCAGCGAGGCCCCCTTGCAACAGCGTACGCGGGTCGATGTGCCGCCGCTGTGCCGGTTGTGCGCCGAGTTGCTCACGCCGCCGCGAGCGCCCCGTCGACCGCGGCACGCAGTGCGCGCAGCTCCGCCACGGCCCGGATGACCGCGACCCCGGCCGCGCCCGCGCGGATGCACTCGGCCGCGTTGGAGGCGTCGACCCCGCCGATCGCGACCACCGGCACCTCGACCGCCGCGCAGATCGCCGCGAGCCCCTCCAGGCCGAGCGGCTCGTCTGCGTCCGGCTTCGACGGCGTCGCCCACACCGGCCCCGCGCCCACGTACGAGGCGCCCGCCGCCTCCGCCGCGAGCGCTTCCTCGACGCCCGCGGCCGAGAGGCCGAGCAGAAGCTCCGCCGCGAGCGCGCGCTCCGCGCCAGCGTCGTCCCGGCCGAGGTGGGCGCCGTCGGCGCCCAGCCGCAGCGCCGCCTCGACGTCGTCGTTCACGACGAACGCAACTCCGGCGGCGCGGCACGCCACGAGGATCGGCTCGCCTGCCGCGACGACCTCCGCCGTGGCGGCGTCCTTCAGCCGCAGCTGCACCACCGTCGCCCCGCCGGCGACCGCGCGCTCCGCTGTCGCGAGGTCGGAGACGAGGGCGTGCACCCTCACCGGTCGACCCGCGCGCGGCCGTCGAGCGTCTCGGGATCGAGCGCCGCCAGCGCGTCGTAGAGGCCGACGTGGAACGACCCCGGCCCGCGCGCGCCCTCGGCCGCATCCTCGCCCGCGACGCCGAACGCGACCAGTGCCTCCGCCGCGGCCGCGAGCGGCTCCTCCGGCTTCGCGGCGAGGAAGCACCCCGTGAGCGACGACGACATGCACCCGGTGCCCGTCACCGTCGCGAGCAGCTCGTGCCCGTTCGCGACGGCGAAGGAGCCCTCGCCGTCCGAGACGTGGTCGACCAGCCCCGTCACCGACGTAACGCACCGGAACCGCCGCGCCGCCTCTCGCGCCAAGTCCGCGGCCGACTCGCCGGTGCCAATCGACTCGACGCCGCGCACCTCGGCCTCCACGCCGACGAGCGACGCGACCTCGCCCGCGTTTCCGCGCAGAACCGTCACGTCCACGACGTCGAGGAGCCGCAGCGCGGTCTCGGTGCGGAAGCGCGTCGCGCCCGCGCCGACCGGGTCGAGGACGACGGGGATTCCGCGCGCCGAGGCGGCCTTCCCGGCCCGGAGCATCGACTCGATCCAAGGTGCCGAAAGCGTGCCGATATTGAGCACGAGCGCGCTCGCCAGGCCGACCATCTCCTCGACCTCCTCGATCGCGTGCGCCATCACCGGGAGCGCGCCGAGCGCGAGCGTCGCGTTCGCCGTCTCGTTCATGACGACGTAGTTCGTGATCTGGTGGACGAGCGGCTTGCGCTCCCGGATCGCGCGCAGTGTTGCTCCGGGCGCGAAGCTCATCGCGACGCCACCACCAGCACGTCCACCGGCCCCTCACCGGCGCCGAGCTGCTCGAGCCCGTTCTCCACAGCGGCCGACGCGGCGGCCGCGGCCGCTTCGGCCGCGGCCCGAAGCGACGACCCACGGGCAAGGTGCGCCGCGAGCGTGGCGGAGTGGGTGCAGCCGGAGCCGTGCGTCGCGCGCCGCGGCCGACGCTCGACAGGGATCAGGAGCTCGCCCTCGTCGTCCACCAGGAGGTCGCCCGGCTCGTCGCCGTGACCGCCGGTGACGACGACCGCGCGCGCGCCGAGCTCCCGGATCCGCTCCGCGAGTACGCGGCGCGGGCCGCGAAAGCCGGCCAGTGCCTCCGCCTCCGGGAGGTTCGGGGTCACGACCGCCGCGAGCGGGAGCAGCCGCTCGACGTAGGTCGCGACCGCATCCTCCTGGAGCAGCCGCGCGCCCGAGCTCGCGACCATGACGGGGTCGACGACGAGCGGCACGGGATGGGCGGCGAGGAAGTCGGCCACCGTCTCGATCAGTCGGCGCGAGAAGAGCATGCCCGTCTTGGCCGCGTCCACGCCGATGTCGTCGAAGACCGCGTCGAGCTGCGCGACGACGAACTCGCTCGGCAATTCGTGCACCGCCGTGACCGCGACGGTGTTCTGCGCGGTCAGCGCGACGAGGACGCTCAAGCCGTGGCAGCCGGCCGCCGCGAAGGCCTTCAGGTCGGCCTGGATGCCTGCGCCGCCACCCGAGTCAGACGTGGCGATCGTGAGACAGCGAGCGACGATGAGCTTTCACTCCCTTCGCCGGTGCGAACCGGATCAGGTTCGACGGGTGTGATCTCAGCCCCGAGCGGGGCACCCCGGTCCGCCCATCGTACTCGCCACGGGTGGGTTGACCTCGGTTTGCAGCAGGAGCAAGATCTGGCTTCGAAAGGCAATGTCGGCAGAGGAGGGGGCATGCGCAGGCTGATCCTGGTGGGACTCGTAGCGGCGGCGCTCGCGGGCGCGGGCAGTGCCACGGCGGCTACCGCGATCGTGCCGCCCCTCCGTTGCGCCAACAACGGCGGGCAGATCACGGTCCCGGCCGGAAGCTCCGTCTCGATCCGCGACGGCTGGGCCGCCGCGACTCGCCCTCTCGATCTCCAGTTCATCGAAGCGCAGAAGACCTGGATCGTCGCCGACGGACGACGCACCAACCTCAGGCACCAGTGGGCGGACCCGATCTTCGATCCAGGCTCCGGTGACTGGATCACCTGGCTCGTCTACCCGACCGGCGTGACACTCCGCGCGGGCGACTCGATGACATTCCACTATGTCGAGACGCTGCGGGAGAGCATCTTCGACGGGTGGTCGATCTATCCGCCGGGAACGGTCGAAGACGTCCGCTGCACCGTGACGGGCGTCTAGCGCGCGAGCCGGGCGCGGCGGGACGCGCGGACGCCGCGACTACCATCGCTCCATGGGAGCGAGCGCGCGCTACGACGGCGTCTCGGAGTGGTACGAGGCCACGCTGCTCGGCGACCCTCTCGTCCCGGACACGGCGCTCCGGCTCCTCGGGGCCGGGCCCGGCCGGCTGCTCGACGTCGGCTGCGGCACCGGCTTCCACACGGTTCGGTTCGCCGACGCGGGCTGGTCGGTCGTCGGGATCGATCCATCCGATGACCAGCTCCGGCGCGCGCGTGGGCGAGGCCTGGAGGTCGTCTCCGGGCGCGGCGAGGAGCTGCCGTTCGGCGCCGGCGAGTTCGACGCAGCCGTGTCCCTGTGGACGCACACCGACGTCGACGACTTCGCCGCCGTCTGCCGGGAGATCGCGCGCGTCCTGAAGCCCGGCGCGCCGTTCGTCTACGTCGGCTCGCACCCGTGCTTCGTCGGGCCGCACTCGCTCTTCGTCGCCGGGGAAGGCGTCCCGGAGCTCTACCCGGACTGGTACCGGCGCACCGGTCGCTACGAGGACGCGCCCGGGGTCACACCGCAAGGCCTGCGGGCGAGGGTCGGCGCCGCGCACCTGCCGCTTGCCGACTTCCTCCAGGCATTCCTCGAGCCCGGCTTCGTGCTCGAGCGCGTCGAGGAACCGGGCGACCGCGACTACCCGCACGTGATCGCGATTCGGTGTCGTCGCTGAGCGTCACCCTCTGGGACGAGCTCCTTCAAGGGGAGGAGCTCGCGCACACGGAGACGGTGCCCTCCGCGGCGGCCCGCACCGCCCCGATCCCGGCCGAGCTCGACCCGGGCGTGCGCGCCGCCCTCGACGCGAAGGGCCTCGACGCGCTCTACGTCCACCAGGCCATGGCCTGGGAGGCCGCGTCCCGCGGGGAGAACGTGATCGTCACCACCGGCACCGCGAGCGGGAAGACGCTCGCCTTCAACTTGCCGGTCCTCGACGCGCTCGCCCGCGACCCGAAGACGCGCGCGCTCTACCTGTACCCGACGAAGGCGCTCGCGCAGGACCAGGCCCGCAGCCTCGCGGCGCTCGGCGTGCCGCGGGTGCGCTCCGCGATCTACGACGGCGACACGCCGACCGAGCGGCGCTGGCAGATCCGCCGCTGGGCCAACCTCATCCTGACCAACCCGGACATGCTCCACGTGGGCGTGCTCCCGCACCACGACCGCTGGGGCGACGTGCTCGCGAACCTCCGCTACGTCGTCGTCGACGAGGCGCACGTGTACCGCGGCGTCTTCGGCTCGCACGTCGCGAACGTCCTCCGCCGGCTGCGCCGGATCGCGCGCGTGTACGGCTCCGACCCGCAGTTTCTGCTCGCCTCGGCGACGATCGCGAACCCGGGCGAGCTCGCCCGCGCCCTTCTCGGCGTCGAAGCGACGGTGGTGGACGAGGACGCGGCGCCGCGCGCGGAACGGACGATCGCGCTCTGGAACCCGCCGCTCGTCGACCCGGAGCTGGGCCTCCGCGCGAGCACGCTCGGCGAGGCATCGCGCCTCTACGCCGGCCTCGTCTCCGGCGGCCTGCGGACGATCTGCTTCGCGAAGAGCCGCAAGGCGGCGGAGCTCGTGCACCGCTTCACCGTCGACCGCGTCCCCGCGGACGTGGCCGAGCGGCTCGCGCCCTACCGGGCCGGGTACACCCCCGCGCAGCGGCGCGACATCGAGCGCCGACTCGTCGAGGGCGAGCTCCTCGGCGTCAGCGCGACCGACGCGCTCGAGCTCGGGATCGACATCGGCCTCCTCGACTGCGCGATCTCGGTCGGCTTCCCCGGCACCGTCGCGAGCCTGCGCCAGCAGTGGGGACGCGCGGGACGCCGTGGACATGGCCTCGCGGTGCTCGTCGCGAGCGAGGACGCGCTCGACCAGTACTTCATGCGCCGCCCGGAGACGCTGCTCAACCGGCGAGTCGAGGCGGCGATCCTCGACCATGCGAACGTCCGTGTCCTCGACGGGCACGTCCGCGCGGCGGCCTTCGAGGCGCCGCTCGACGACCACGACCGCCCGACGCTCGGCGACGCAGCGCTCGAGCGCGCGGCGGTGCTCCCGGAGCTCCAGCGCACCCCGGCCGGCTTCGTCTGGTCAGGCCGCGACTACCCGGCGGCGCGCGTCTCGCTCCGCTCGACGAGCCCGGAGGCGTTCACCGTCGTGGACGTCGCGACCGGCACGGTGCTCGGCCTCGTCGAGCGCGAGCGCGCGTACTCGACCGTTCACGAAGGTGCCGTCTACCTCCACCTCGGCGAGAGCTACCTCGTCCGCGAGCTCGACCTCGGCGCCCGGCGCGCGCTCGTCGAGCCGTTCCGCGGCAACTGGTACACGCAAGCGAAGAAGGAGACGACGACCGCCATCGACGAGGAGCTGCGCGCGGAGCGGCGGCTCGGCCTCGACGCCGCCTTCGGCCGAGTGGCCGTCACGGAGCAGGTCGTCGGCTACCAGCGCAAGGCGATCGGCGACGGCTCGACCCTCGAGACGTGTCCGCTCGACCTGCCCGAGACGACCTTCGAGACCGAGGCCGTCTGGTACCTGCCGGAACCGGACATGCTCGCCGGCCTCGAGACGATGGCGCGCCTCCTCGGCTCGCTGCACGCCGCCGAGCACGCGATGATCGCGCTCCTGCCGCTCTGGGCGATGTGCGACCGCTGGGACATCGGCGGCCTCTCCACGAACCTGCACTTCCAGACCGGCCGTCCGACGGTGTTCGTGTACGACGGCCACGCCGGCGGCGTCGGGATCGCCGAGCGCGGCTTCGACGCCTTCGAGGGCTGGGTCGGCGACACCGCCTCGATGCTCGAGGGCTGCCCGTGCGAGCGCGGCTGTCCGTCCTGCGTCCAGTCGCCGAAGTGCGGGAACCTCAACGAGCCGCTCGACAAGGCGGGCGCGCTTACCATGCTGCGGCGTATGCTCGGGAGCCGTTAGAGACACGGCTGGTGGATTCTCCTTGCCGTTCTGGGCGGCGTTGGCGATCTCGCCACGTCTTGGGTGACTCGGCGTTCTAAGCGCCTCACCGAGATTCGGGAGAGGTTTTGGCGTGTACGAGTTTGTCTCAATCTGCGAACAAGACCAGCCCTCCATGGAGAGGCCCAAGCCTTGGGGAACCTTCGCAAGAACGTCAAGACGCTTGCCTGGCAAGAGAAGCAAGCAGAGGCGCTCGTTATCTCGCGACGCCACCCCGCAGTTGTGAGCGACGTTCAAGCCGTACTGCAATCTCGAATCGACGGTCAGGCGCGGGGCGGCGTCGCCTCCCTTCAGCGACCGTCTCTACGGGCTTGCGCGGCCACCTTCGGGCAGGTGCGCTACTAGGGCGCGCACGGCTGTTGACTCCGCATCGACGCGACGCTTGGCGGAAGTGAAGACCGGCGTCGCGCTGATGGACAAGGCGATGCTCCTGCTCGTGCGCGAGAAGGGCCAGGAAACGATGCGGGCGCGGGACGCGCGATAACCCGCCAGCAGACCGGTCGTTGAGCGGTGGCGGGAGCGTTTGCGACGTTCCCGCCCACCAAGCTCTCCGCCGTTAGGGGACGATCACGCCGACGAGAACCGACCACTCAGTGATCGTCGTCTCGCCGTTGTTCGTCACGTTGCAACCGGCGTTATACGCCTTCATCGGGATGTCGCCTTTGCCGACGTCCTCTGAGGTGACGTTGACGTTATCGACCCTCAGGACGTGCGTCGTCCCCTTGTTCCCTTGATGTGCGGTCGCGGTTACCGACAACGCGCAGTCGCCGAACCCGTCCGACTCGCCGAAATCGACCCAACTGCTTTGCCCTGGCTCCAGCGCCACGGACTTGTGAAACGGACCCATAACTCCGATTGTAGCCACGTACTCACCCTTTCTCGCAGACATTGAGTGTCTCAATAATACTCTTATTGAGCACCGATTACCAGGCGTGGTTAGCAAGACGCGCGCGCTGATGGGGTAAAGCAGCCGCTATCGCTCGCGGCTCTCAATTATTCCGCTATTTGCGTTTTTTTGACCTCCGTCTTGTCGGGCTGAGGGAATCGACTCGGTCGGGAATAGGAGTTTAAAAACGTAGAGCCCCTGGCACCACCACCGGCTCGGCATAGCCTTTGTGAGTTGATGTGGGGGCGTAGCTCAATCCGGCGAGAGCATCCGACTCTGGATCGGGAGGATGCGGGGTCCGTTTAGGCCTTGCGGGGCGGATTCGTGTACTTGGGGGTTGGATCGCATGGCGCTAACTGTGGGGGTCTGCGAGTCACGGCCCGCGGCGGCGTTTCGTAAGGCCCTCCTACGAGGGTTTGACGAAACGAGAGACGCTGACTATGTGCTTCGCGTCTCCATCGCCGCCCGGAAGGCGGGGTTGAGAAGCTTCCCGCAGGCCGTGCATCGTGTCGCTTCCTCGCGGTTGAGCCATTCGCAGTCGGGGTCGGCGCACATCCAGAGGAGCCCCGCGCGGAGCGCCAGGTCGTCAAGTTGCTCCCTCTCGCGCTTCGTGGCGACGGCGTAGAGGCGCGTGAGCGCGTCGCGGTACTCGCCGGTTGCGAGGTAGTCGGCGGAAACGCCGAGCTTTGCCGCGATGACGGCCAAGGCTCCGGTCGTCGGCTTCCGGGAACCGGCCTCGATCCGCGAGACGTAGGCGTACGTCGCGCCGGGGCCGGAGACCTGTCGTTGCGACAGGCCCCGCTCAAGCCGCAGGCGGCGGATGCGGCTGCCGACGCTTTCCGAAGCAGCGATGTCAATAGCATATAGTCGATACGGCTGTAGTCTGTTTCGCAGGCGGGACTACCGGCAGCGTCGAAGCGAGTCGGCATGCCGCGCCGCCGCCGCGATCCCGTGTCCGACCTCGCCTCGCGCCTGCAAGCGGTCATCGACGCCGACCGCCAACTTCGGGAGACGGAGGCAGCGCATGAGCAGGCGCGCGAGCACTTTCGGCGCGCGCTGCAAGAGGCGCATGAGGCCGGGGCGACGTATGAGCAGTTGGGGAAGCTCGTCGGACTCTCGCGCCAGCGGATCGGCGTCTTGGTTCGAGACTGAGCGGCGCTCCCGCGCTCTGTCTCCGTGACCGTTTTTGTCGCTATTTGCGTCGAGTTTCGCGGGCTGGTTCCGAAGTAGATTTCGGCAGATATATACCGCTCGAAACCGCTCGACACCGCTCGCAACCGCTCGATAGTTTTGGACGCTGCTTTTCCGTCCTGCCCCGCCTTTAGCGTCGGTTGCGTGGTCGTCGGCAGACCCGACGACAGGACATAAGCCGTTCCCGCGTGAGGTTGAGCGGGGGCGTAGCTCAAGTGGCCAAGAGCACCCGACTCTGGATCGGGAGGATGCGGGTCCGAACCCCGCCGCCCCCACTCAACCTCACAGCGTAGACGGACGCCCTTCGTCGTTGCAGGGCTCAGCCCAAACGGCCGGGCGCAGACCGCCGCTAACCGCTCCAAAAGGAGGGCCGAAGCCCTGCAAGAACGCGCCCAAAACCGGGGCGTGTCGTCCGATGCCAGGACTAAAATTAGTCCTGAAAATCCAAAGAAAAATGCCCCCGCGAGACTCCCATCTCCGGGGGCGCGACCATACGAGGTGTAGCTCGCATGGCAACTGGCAAGGTAGCGCGTCGCACGGCTGTAGGCGACGTCGCAGCACTCCTCGACAGTCCCGAGATAGCGGCCCTCATCGAGGCCGTCTCGGCGCTCCGCTGGACTGGACGCAAGGGCTACGGAGCCCGCGCGCTCGTCGGAGCCTGCCTGGTCAAGACCCTGTTCGCGCTCCCCACCTGGACGTGGGTAGCCGCACTGATCGCGGAGCACCCTGGGTTGCAAGCCGCGCTTGGCGAAACGCCAAGCGTCTGGGCCATGTACAGGTTCGCCCGCAAGCTCCGCGAGAACCGGCCGCTCCTCGCGGACTGTCTCGACCGCATCGCCACGTCCCTGCAAGAGCAGTTCCCCGAGATCGGCAGGGACGTGGCAGTCGATTCGAGCAATCTCGAAGCCTTCGCCAACGGCCACCGAACCGTCTCCCACCACGGGCCTGAGCGGGAACGGTTCTCCGACCCCGAAGCGTCCTGGGGCCATCGAAGCGCAGTCGGCACGCGAGGCGCAGGCTCGTTCTACGGATACAAGCTCCACCTGGCCGCTTGTGCGCGCACCGGCCTTCCGCTCGCGTGGCGCGTGGAGACAGCACGCCGCAACGACTCCCTCTACATCGCGCCCCTGCTCGACGCGCTCCACGCTCGCGGCTACCACCCCGAGACGTGCGCCGCCGACAAGGGCTACGACAACACCCGCGTCTACGCCGAGTGCGAGGAACGCGGCTGCGAACCCGTCATCCCGCTCCGAGGCGCGAAGGCCAACCAGCGCGCCCTGCCGCTCGCGCTCGGCGGGCGACTGTTCCCGCGCATCCCCCGCCACACACAACGCTGGCGCGACCTCTACCGTGGCCGCGCAGCCGTCGAACGAGCATTCGGCGACTTGAAACTCCACTACGGCCTTGAACCGCTCCGCGTTCGCGGTCGCGAGAGAGTCGCGCTCCACGCCGACCTCGTCATGCTCGGACGGCTCGGACAGGCGCTGAACCGAGCGCGCGCCGTTCCGCTCGCCGCCTAAGAGTGACATGCTTGCCCGCAACGTGAGCGGCGGGCCTCCGGAGGACGACGACGACCTGCTCATCAGCACGCTCAAATGCACGGCCTGCGGCAAGACCTGGGTCTTAACCGAGGACGTCGAAGACAGACCGGAAGACGAGCGGCCTAGCAAGAGGGACGCCTCAGGCCATTACGTCTGCTCAAACTGCGGTGCCAAGTCAATCTGGCAAGCAGGACTGACCAAAATCCAACGGAGGCAGGGGTAAGAACCTCCCCGCGGTAGGTCATGGCGGCTGGGATGATCGGGCCATCACTCTCGACGACCAGCCGAAGGTCACGTCCTTCCCAGATCGTCCGATGCCGCGTCAGCGATGACCAGCGGCATCAGCCGACGTTTGGCTCGTTTCGCCAAACCCTCCTACTAGGAAGGCTTGCGCCGAGGCCGTCGCACGAGCTCGCCGCTGCAGTTCGGGCACTCGTGGGCAAACTCCTCGGCGCAGAGGCCGCAGAAGGTGCACTCGAAGCTACAGATGTATGCCTCGCCGTCAGGAGCCAACGCGACGCCGCACCGCTCGCACTCGCTCCGAAGCTCGAGGGCCATCACGAGACCCTAGCCACGGGCGCAGCCCGCTCGAGCGCCTCCCAGCCCACGTCGCGCTCCCGCTCCGCCTCCTCGGCGGCCGCGCCTCCCCGCAGGCCGAAGAGCCGCTTCGCCCACAGGAGGTAGACGACGATGGCGAGGTTCACGACGAGCGCGACGATCTTGAACGGCGACACGCGCTTCGTCAGCTCGTAGACCTCGAGCGGGAGAAGTACGGTCGTGGCCACGAAGGTCAGGTACTCGGCCCAGCGCTTCATGAGCCAGAGGCCGACCGCCTCGAGCCCCTCCAGCACGGCGTAGGCCGCCGCGACGAGCGCGACGATCCGGAGCGTCCCCGACTGGAGCGTGACGAGCCGCTCCAGGTCGTGCGCGAGCCCGTGCTTGGGGACGTGTCCCGGACCGCCGTAGTCGGCGACGACGCGGTTGAAGAGCCGCCGGAGACCCGCGACGTGCGACGCGAAGATGAACAGGAGCACCGCGAGCCCGGCGAGCACCACGAAGTGGAGCGCGCGGTCGATCGCGATCACCCGCAGCACGATCTTGTCCCGAAGGGCCTTGCCCCGAAGCGGCAGCTCGACCTCGTCTCGCGCCGGAGGGAAGCGACGCGTCGGCGCCTCCGGCGGCGGCAAAGGAAGCCAGCTATCGCAGCGCAGGCACCGGTACCAGCGCAGGCCATCCTCCTCGCGCACGAAGAGCGCATCCTCGGGCCGCAGCTCGGAGGCATCCACACCCAAGAGCTCGTGCCCGCGCACGCCGCAGACGAGGAGCTCGTAGTGGAACCGCGGCACGAAGCGGCGCGGCCTCTGCGTCCCCGGCGGGCCGGCTCCGGTCACGCGCCCACCAGCGCGAGCGCCCGCTCGACCGCCTCTGCCGGCGTCGCCGCGCGCTCGACGCCCTCGATCTCCCAGCCCGGCTCGAGGATCACGACCGGCCGGCCGAGCGTGCGTGCGAACCCGATCTCGGCAAGCGTCCCCCAGCGGCCGCCGACCGCGATCACCGCGTCGCCGCTCGCGACGACGGCGAGGTTGCGCGCGTGTCCGATCCCGGTCACGACGACGTGGTCGATCCACTCGTTCGCACCGGCGCGCGTCTCGCCGGGAAGGATGCCGATCGTCGTCCCGCCGGCCGACTTCGCGCCGCGCGCCGCGGCGGCCATCACCTCGCCGTGGCCGCCGCAGACGACGGTGCAGCCGCGCTCGGCGAGCAAGCGGCCCACTTCCTCGGCCCGGTCCTCGTGCTCGGAGCCGCTGCCGACGACCGCTACCTGCATCGTGGTCCGGGTAGCCTGGCGGCGCGATGAGAGCACGCCTGCTCGTCGCCGCGGCGATGGTTGCGGCGACCGGTCTCGCCGCGACGACGGCCCTCGGCGGCGGCGGCATCCAGGGCCCGAGCTTCGGCTACGGGCACTACGTGCGCGAGTCGAGAGCGTTCCGCGTGTGCGCCATCTTCACGCGACGGCCGGCGCGCTACCGGACCTGTCTCAGCGACCAGGCGCTCTGGCTCGTCGTCCACACGCACGATCCCGCGCGCGAGCTGCCGCGGATCGACCGCTATGCGCACAGTGTCGGCGGCTTCCTGAACGACAACTGCCACATCCTGATGCACCCGGTCGGCCGCCGCTACGCGCGCCGCGTCCACCTGACGCTCGCCCGCCTCCGCGACTACCTGCCGCGCACGAACGACCCCGGCTGCTCGGCCGGCTTCGGGCACGGGCTGATCATGGAGCTCGGCCCGCAGATCGTCCGCATGGGCCCGGCGGGAGCGGCGGCCGCGTGCCGCAAGGCGTCGACGCGCTACCAGCGCTACAGCTGCGTCCACGGCCTCGGGCACGCGTACATGCGCCTCTTCGGCGAGCTCGTCGGCCCGTCCCTCGCGGCCTGCTCGGCCCTCGGCCCGGACGACGCGGCCGACTGCGCCCAGGGCGCGTTCCACGACTACTGGATCGCCGTCGCCGGGCTCGACCAGACGCACCGGCCGGCCGACACGACCACGTCGCCGCGCAAGCTCTGCAGCGCCCAGCACACCCAGTTCGTGCGCGCGTGCTGGTACCGAGCTTGGCTCGAGCGGCCGCCGCGCGTCGTGCCGAGGAGCGGGCGCGCGCTCGTCCGGCTGTGCCGCGGCCTCTCCGGCCTCCAGCAGCAGGCCTGCGTGACCGGCGGCTCGGTGATCGTCTCGCCCGACCCGTTCACGCAGCTCGCGGTGTGTCGCGAGCTCCGCGGCGCCGACGCAGGCGCCTGCGTGCGCGGCATCCGGGCCCCTGCGCTCCTCGCGCAGCCGCTCGACGTCCAGGTGCGGCTGATCCGCGGGTGCGCAGGGATCGACCACGCGGCGCAGCACGCCTGCTACGAGTGGCTCGGCACGGCGCTCAACGTCGTGCAGAACGGCGGCTTCGGCGACAAGGGCTGCGGTGAGCTCATGTACGCGAAGACCCGTGACGCCTGCGCGGCCGGGGCGCGCTCCTACAACGACGCGCTCCAAACCTTCAGCTAGGTGGCAGATCGCGAGGCTCGCGGCGGCACGCTCGTCCTCGGGGGCGGGTTCGCGGGCTCGTACGTCGCGCGACTGCTCGCGAAGCGGGGCGCGACGATCGTCAGCCTCGAGAACTTCATGCTCTACACGCCGATGCTTCCCGAGGCCGCCTCGGGGACGCTCGAGCCGCGCCACGTCGTCGTCCCGCTGCGAATGATGTGCCCGCACGCCGACCTCGTCATCGGGCGCGCAGTGGCGCACGACGCGGAGCGGCGGCGCGTTCAGGTCGAGACCGGCGAGGGACTCCTCAACCTGCGCTACGCGAACCTCGTCGTCGCGCTCGGCGCCGTGTCGCGGACGCTGCCGATCCCGGGTCTCGCCGACCATGGCCGCGGCTTCAAGTCGCTCGCCGACGCGATCGACCTCCGCAACCACGTCCTGCGCCGGCTCGAGGCCGCGTCCGCCGCGCCGACCGACGCCCATCGCGAGCTCGAGCTCACCTTCGTCTTCGTCGGTGCCGGCTACGCGGGGGTCGAGGCGCTCGCCGAGCTCTCCGACCTCGTGCGCGACGCGCTCCGCTACTACCCGTCGCTCCGCACGACGCGCCAGCACTGGGTGCTCGTCGACGCCGCGCCGAAAATCTTGCCGGAGATCCCGCGGCGGCTCGGCGAGTACGCGGCGCGCCAGCTCGACGGCCGCGGCGTCGACATCCGCGTCGGCACGACACTCCAGGAGGTCGGCCCGCACCACGCTCTCCTGTCGGACGGCGACCGCATCCGGACGAACACGCTCGTCTGGACGGCCGGCGTGCGCGCGAACCCGCACCTGAGCCAGCTCGGGCTTCCGCTGGACGATCGCGGACGCGTCGTCGTCGACGGGACGCTGCGCGTAGAGGGCATGGCGAACGTGTGGGCGCTCGGCGACGGCGCGCGCGTCCCGAACCTCGCGACGCCCGGGGAGTTCGACCCGCCGACCTGCCAGCATGCGCTCCGCCAGGCCCGCCGGCTGGCGAAGAACCTACGCGGCGAGCCGCGCCCGTACCGCTACCGGATGCTCGGCCAGGTGGCGACGCTCGGCCGCTACAAGGGGATCGCCGACGTGCTCGGTCTGCACCTGCGCGGCTTCCCCGGCTGGTTCGTCACGCGGACGTACCACCTGTACCAGCTCCCCCTCTTTTCGCGGAAGCTGCGCGTCGTCACCGACTGGACGACCTCGCTCTTCTTCCGCCGCGACATCGCCGAGCTCGGGATGCTCGGCCACCCGCAGCGCCTTGGCGACGTCTGAGGCGCCGACTTGGCGGCGCCGACCATCAGGCCGTACGGGCTTCGCCCGTACGGCCGTCTGAAATGACCGGTCGGGAGAATGGGTCTCGTGCAGAGCGCTATGAGTGAGCTCGCCCGCGCGTACGAGTTCCTGACCCGAGCGGACATGGCCGGCGAGCGGACCGAGCCGACCCGCCTCGGCGTCGCCGTCTACGACGACCGCGTCCCGAAGCGCTACGACTCGAACTACCTCCTCGTCGCGACGGCGGCGCCTGGCACGACCGCCGAGGAGCTCGCCGCCGACGCGCGGGCGTACGGCCGGCCGATGATCTTCTTCCGCGACGAGCGAAGCGCCGAGCCACTCCTCCCCGGCTTCCGCGCCCTCGGCTGGCGGGTCGACCGCCACGTCTTCATGCTCCAGCGCGAGGCGCCGAGCCGCGACGCGCCTGTCGAGCTCGTCCGCGAACTGGACGCCGACGCTCTCCGTCCAGCACGCCGGCGACTGATCGAGGACTTCCCGTGGGCGCGGCCGGAGGTGCTGGAGCAGCTGCACCAGGCGAAGCGCCTGATGGCCGAGCGGGTCGACACGCGCTTCCTCGGCGTCGTCGTCGACGGCGAGGTCGTGGCCTACGCGGACCTGTACCTCGAGCCGCCGAATGCACAGATCGAGGACGTCGGCACGCTCGAGGCCCACCGCGGCCGCGGCTACGCGAGCGCGGTCGTTCTCTACGCGGCGCAGGAAGCCCGGCGAGCGGGAGCGGACTTCGTCTTCCTCGTCGCCGACGCCTACGACTGGCCGCAGCACTGGTACCGGCGGCTCGGCTTCGAGCCGATCGGCCACTACGTGAAGCTCATCGCGCCGGGCGTCTGATGCGCGTTGCACCCGTGCGAGGCGAAGAGTAGGGTCGGCCATCGCGGAAGCAGGCCGCGAACCCAGATAGGGGGTGTTCGATGGCGTCCATGGTCGGTGTGTTCAAGACCGACGACTACGAAGACTGGAAGCGCATGTTCGACTCCGACCCCGTCGGTCGCAAAGAGGCGGCGAAAGGCCACCGTGTCATGCGCAGCGTCGACGACCCGAACGAGGTGTTCCTCCGGGTCGACTTCGATTCGGTCGACGACGCGCAGGCATTCCGCGAGCGCGTGCTCGCGTCCGGCGTGCTCGACAGGATCACAGTCGTGAAGGAGCCGACAGTGGTCGACGTCGCCGACGAAGCGACGTACTAGCGCGACGACCCGGTCGACCAGCGTTCCCAGCGAACCATCTCCTCCTGCGCCCGGCGGCGGCGGGTGAGCCGGCTCGACAGCGCGCTCGCCTCGTCGTCGTCGGCAGCGCGCCCGATCGTGATGCAGCACGCGATCTCGACGTCGTCGGGCAGCACGAGCTCCTCGCGGAAAGCCGGGAGCACCTCGACGGGCACGCCGAAGAGCCCGGCCGCGTAGCCCTCGTCGATCGCCGCGAGCAGGATCAGCATCGCCGCCGCGCCGGCGTCGAAGTACCAGAACGGGATCGGCCACTCGATCTCGACGCCGCCCGTGACCGCGAGCTTGTCCGGCTGCCGGTAGCGGTCGTGGTAGTCGTCCTCGCGCACGCAGACGACGACGAGAACGGGCGCGTTCCCGACCCACGACTCCTCGCCGACGATCTCCCCGAGTCGCCGCCGCCGCTCGGGCTCCGTCACGACCACGAGCCGAAGGCCCTGGCTGAAGCCTGCGCTCGGCCCGCGGCGCACGCTCCGCACGATGCGCTCGATCGCCTCGCGCGGCACCGGCTCCGGCTCGTACGCCCGCACCATGCGCCGGCGACCGAGGAGCTCGCGGAAGTTCATCGTGCGAAGGCCGAGCCCCAGAGCCGGCCGTGGCCGCGGTAGACGAACGAGGCGCGGCGCGAGCGCGGGTCGAAGAGGTAGATCCCCCGGCGAAGGACGTGCCCGTGCACGTCGACGAGAACGACGCCGGTCGCTGCTCGGGTGACGAGCCCCTGAGGCGGGAGCGCTGCCGCGGCGGCCGTCGCGACCACGACGGCGAGCATCAGCGCAGGCTCTTCAGCGCGTCGTTCAGCCGCTGCTTCGTCGTCAGCACGCCCTCGAAGAGGTCGCCGTGCTGCTCCACGCGCCGCAGGACGACCTCCATCGTGTAGATCGACGGGTTCAGCTTCTCGTTCACCTCGTCCCAGCGGAGCGGTGTCGACACCGGCGCGCCCGGCTTCGGCCGCACCGAGTAGACGGAGGCGATCGTCTTCCCCTCGCCGTTCTGGTTCGAGTCGATGAGGACGCCGCGCCGCTTCGACTTCGACCATTCCGTCGTCGCGAGCCCGCGGTGGGCGCGCGCGATCGCGCCGGCGACGATCTCCGAGAACTCGCGCGTGTCGTCGTAGGTGTGCCGCCGCTCGATCGGGACGAGCACGTGGATCCCGTCCGAGCCCGAGGTCTTCGGGAACGAGACGAGCCCGAGCGCGTCGAGCGCCTGCTTCACGTAGAGCGCGACCTCGATCGTCTCCGCGAAGCCGACGTCGGGCGACGGGTCGAGGTCGAAGAGCACGAAGTCGGGCCGGTCGATCTTGTCGACCCGCGAGTACCACGTGTTCATGTCGATGCAGCCCATGTTCACCATCCAGAGCAGCGCGAGCTCGTCGTTCACGAGCGGCGCCTGGATGCGCTTGCGGCGGCGCGGCGTCTCGCGCGTCGAGACCATGAGCGGCACGCGCGGGATCCACTCGGGCATGTGCGACGGCGCGTCCTTCTGGAAGAACGCCTTGCCGTACGCGCCGTCGGGGTAGCGGCGCATGGTGAACGGCCGGTCGCGGAGGTGCGGGACGAGGACGGGCGCGACGCCGCGGTAGTACTCGAGCAGGTCGCCCTTCGTGATCCCCTCGTCGGGCCAGAAGGGCTTGTCCAGGTTGGACAGCTTGAGTAGGCGGCGGCCGCGGCGAACCTCGTCCGGCGGCTCGGGCGCGGCCGGCTCCTCGCGGTGGACGTCCTCGGGCGCCTTGTCCTCGCGCAGGCCCTGGTAGACGGGCGCGCGCAGGTGGCCGTCGTGCGTCCACTGGGCGAACTCGACCTCAGCGACGAGCTTCGGCTCGAGCCAGACGACGTCGCCCTTGCGGATCTTGGGCATCTTCGGCACCTCGCGGAACGGCGCGTCGCGGCGCTCGAGCGGCCGCAGCTTCCCGAGCAGCCGGTCGATCTCGTCCTCCGTGAAGCCGGTGCCGCAGTTGCCGACCCACTCCAGCTCGCCGTCGCGGCTGACGGCGAGGACGAGCGAGCCGAAGCGCCCGGCGCGGCGGCCTTGGCCCTTCGTGTACCCGGCGACGACGAACTCCTGCCGGCCGTGCGTCTTGACCTTGAGCCAGTCGCGCGTCCGTTTGCCCTCGGCGTAGCGGGAGTCGGCGCGCTTGGCGATCACACCTTCGAGACCCTGCTCCCGCGCCGCCTCGAGCAGCGCCGCGCCGTCGTCGAAGGTGTCCGAGACCCGGATCGTCCGGCTGCGACGGTCGAGCAGCTTGTCGAGCCGCTCGCGCCGCTCGGCGAGCGGCCGGTCGAGGAGCGGCGTGCCGTCCGCCTCGAGGACGTCGAAGACGTAGTAGACGATCGGCGTCCCCGGCTTGCCCTGCTGCATGGCGGAGAAGCTCGATCGGCCCTGCTCGTCGAGCGCGCACACCTCGCCGTCGAGCACGGCATCCGGGGTCCGGAGCGCCTTCGGCAGCTCCTTCGCGACGTTGCCGAACCGGCCCGTGAGGTCGTTGCCGTTCCGGCTCGTGAGCGTCGCCTCGCCGCCCGAGACGCGGCCGACCGCGCGGTAGCCGTCCCACTTCACCTCGAAGAGCCAGCCGTCGCTCGTCGGGAGCTCCGAGGCGAGCGTCGCGAGCATCGGCCGGTACTCGGCGCGCTTCGCGGGCGCCGAGACGCCCTCGTCGCGCTTGCGGATGATGAGCCAGTTCTTCGGGTCGCCGCTGAGCTTCGCCGGCACGAGCGCCCATGTCCCTTCGAGCCGGTCGCCGTGCAGCCGGACGGTCAGCCCGCCGTCTTTCTTCTCCTCCACGAGCTCGTACGTGCCGTTGTCCCAGATCTCGACCGTGCCGGCGCCGTACTGGCCCTTCGGGATCTCGCCCTCGAAGCCCGCGTACTCGAGCGGATGATCCTCGACGTGGACGGCGAGGTGCTGCTGGCCCGGCTCGAGCGGGACGCCCTTCGGCACCGCCCAGCTCGCGAGCGCGCCGTCGCGCTCGAGGCGGAAGTCGTAGTGGAGCCGCCGCGCGTCGTGCCGCTGGACGACGAAGATCGGCTCCTTCCCGCGCTTCTTCCCACCGAACGGCTCGGGTGTCTTCTTCGGGTCGCGCTTCTTGCGGTACTCGCGCAGCTCCGCCACGCGGGCTAGCTTGCCTTACGCGCGGGCTTCTTTGTACTGCTGCGCTTGCGCTGCTTCTTCGTCCGCTCGACCGACTCGCGGAGCGCGGTCATCAGGTCGACGACCTCGTCCTCCTCCTCGGCCTCCGGCTCCGGCAGCTTCTGGCCCTTCGCCTTCGCGCGAATCAGGTCGAGGAGCTCCTTGCGGTACGTGTCGTCGTACTTCTCCGGCTCGAACGACTCGCTGAGGTTCTCCACGAGGGACTTGGCCATCTCCACCTCGGCCTTCTGGAGCCTCGCGGCGCCGATGTCGCCGTCGAGGGATGCCGGGCTCCGCACCTCATCCGGGTAGTACATGGTCTCGAGGAGCAGGAAGTCGTCGTAGGTGCGCAGGCAGGCAAGGTGCTGCTTGTTGCGGATGACGACCTTCGCGATCCCGACCTTGCCGGTCTCGGCGAGCGCGCGGACGAGCAGCCGGTACGGCTTCTCCGCCCCCTGCGAAGGCAGCAGGTAGTACGCCTTGCGGTAGTAGATCGGGTCGATCTCCTCGAGCGATACGAAGTCGCAGATGTCGATCGAGTGCGTCAGCTCGATGTCGAGCCGGTCGAGATCCTCGTCGCCGATCTCGACGTAGCGCCCCTTCTCGATCTCGAAGCCGCGGACGATCTCGTCGCTCTCGACGGGCTTGCGGTCGTCGCGCCGCACCTTCTCGTAGGCGATCGGGGTCATGTCCTTCCGGTCGAGGAAGTGGAAGCGGAGCTCCTTCGACTCGGTGGCCGGGAACATCCGCACGCCGACGCTGACGAGGCCGAAGGAGATGGTGCCGCTCCAGATCGAGCGCATGTCCTCGACCTACCCGGACTAGTTCGCGACGAAAACTGGGCTCGGGAGGTTTACGACCTGCGGATCGTGGTACCACGGATTCAAAGTCGTAGGCCCAGACGAGCCTACGCGAGGCTTCTCCACAAAGCGGGGGGTTCGCAAGCGAAGCCGGTCGGGCGACCGGCTTCGCTGTATCTCTAGGCGGTGAAGAAGCTGTGACTACGTGTCGTGAATACCGACTCCCGGCAGGGGAAAAGCCTGTGGAGTCTGTGGATTGCCCTCAGACAGCGTGCGGCGAGGCGAACACGCCCAGCGCGCGGAAGCGCGCTCGCCGCCGGCGGCGCAGCTCGTCGCCGGAGAGGCCGTCCAGCTCGTCGAGCGCTTCGGCGAGCGACTCGCCCAGGGACACCGCGGCTGCGTCCGGATCGGTTTGCGCGCCGCCGGACGGCTCGGGGACGATCGTGTCGATCACGCCGAGCTCCAGACAGTGCGCGGCGTCCGGCTTGAACGCCGCCGCCGCCTTGCGCGCCTCGCCCGCGTCGCGCCAGAGGATCGCCGCGCAGCCCTCGGGCGTGATCACGGAGTAGATCGCGTTCTCCTGCATGAGCACGCGGTCGGAGAGCGCGAGCGCGATGGCCCCGCCAGAGCCGCCCTCGCCGATGATCGTCGCCACCGTGGGCACACCCAGACGGGCCATGACCGCCTGTGAGCGGGCGATCGCGCCACCCTGGCCGTGCTGCTCGGCCGCGACCCCGGGGTACGCGCCCGGCGTATCCACGAACGAGAGCAACGGAAAGCCGTGCCGGTCGGCCAGGGCCATCACGCGCATGGCCTTCCGGTACCCCTCCGGATAGGGCATGCCGAAGTTCCGGGTCGTCCGCTCGCGGATGTCGCGGCCCTTCTGGTGCCCGACGAGCGCGACCGTCCGTCCCTCGAAGCGGCCGAGGCCCGTCACGATCGCGGGGTCGTCGGCGCGGCCGCGGTCGCCGTGCAGCTCCACGAAGTCGTCGAGCAGGCGCTGCACGTAGTCGAGCGTGTACGGCCGGTCGGGGTGCCGCGCGAGCTCGACGGAGCGCCAGATCTCCTCGCCGGTCGGTTCCGCCTCCAGTCGCTCGAGCTGGCGCTCGAGCCGCTCGAGCTCGGCCGAGAGACCGGTGCGTCCGAGAAGGGGCAGGCTCCTCAGCCTCCCCAGCCGCTCGCGAAGACGGAGCTCGGCCTCACCCGGCGCCATTGCGGAAGAGCCGGAGCAGGCGGGCGAGGTAGGGACGCAGGTCAGGCCGCGAGACGATCGCGTCGAGGTGGCCGAAGCGGAGGTTCTGCTCGGAGAGGCCGAAGTCGTCGGGGAGCTTCTCCCGTGTCGTCTGCTGGACGACGCGCGGGCCGGTGAAGGCGATCAGCGCGCCGGGCTCGGCGACGATCACGTCGCCGAGGCTCGCGAAGCTCGCGAGCACGCCGGCCGTGGTCGGATGGGCCATGACCGTGAAGAGCGCGCCGCCGGCGTCGTGCAGGTCCTCGACGGCGCAGACGGTCTTCGGCATCTGCATCAGCGAGAGGATCCCCTCCTGCATGCGCGCGCCGCCCGAGGCGGTGACCGCCACGACGGGAACCCCGCGCTCGCCGGCCGCGTCGCAGGCCCGCGAGAGCTTCTCGCCGACGACGCTTCCCATCGAGCCGCCCATGAAGGAGAAGTCCATCACCGCGAGCTCGCACGAGTGGCCCTCGATCGCGGCCGAGCCGGTGACGATCGCCTCGCCGAGGCCCGTCGAGACCTCCGCCTCCGCGAGCCGCTCGGTGTAGGGCCGCAGGTCGAAGAACTGGAGCGGATCCTCCGAGCGCAGGCCGGCCGACGACTCGACGAAGCTGCCCTCGTCGGCCAGGTGCGCGATGCGAGAGCGCGCCCGCATCGGGAAGTAGTGGCTGCACTGGGGACAGACCCAGAGGTGCGCCTCGAGCTCGTCGTTGCGATAGTGCGAGCCGCAGTCGGGGCAGGTGTTCGGATGCGAGCGCTCCGGGGGCTGGGGCGCGTTCTTGTGCTCGATGGAGACGTCGATCCGGGAGCTCACAGGCGGCACGATCTTAGACCTCGGCCCGCGGCTGCGGGTTACAGCCCGAGCGCGCCGCAGAGCCGCTCGAGCGCCGGGAGGCTCGCGGGGTCGGGCGCGAGGCCGGTCAGGCCCGCGCCCACCACGGCGCCACGGCCGCGAATCTCGCCGAAGAGCGCCTCGACTTCGCCGACCGTCAGGCCGCCCGGCTCGGGCATGAACGACGTGACCTCGCCAGGCGCGAAGACGTCGCAGTCGAGCGCGACGTAGACGCAGTCGACGCCCTCGAGCGCCCGCTCGACCGCATCCTCGCCGGTCTGGATCCCGGCCTCGGCGATGAACTCGACCTCGGGCGGGTCGAGGTTGCGCGCGCCGATCAGCGCGACGTCGTGCGGCCGCACCGTCCCCGCGTCGAGGATCATCCGCAGCGGCATCCCCCACGCATTCCCGGACGGCGAGGTCTCGGGCGTGTTGAGGTCGCCGTGCGCGTCGAGCCAGACGACCGCGAGCCGCTCGTGCCGCGCCGCGAGCCCTTCGGCCGCGCCGACGTGTGAGCAGCAGCACCCGCCGAGGACGAGCGGCCGTTCGGGCAGCTCCGACGCGAGCGCGAGCGTCTGCTCGCCCAGCGTGTCCTCCTCGACCACCACCGCCTCGGGATACGGCAGCGGCAGGCTCGCCGACTCGATCATCACGACGCCGCCGTCGCCCCACGCGCGCGGCACCCGCACGAGGCCCGCACCGAAGACGCGCCCGCAGGCGTGGCACTCGTACTCCGGCCCGAGCGCGACCGCGGTGAAAGTGCGGCAGTCGGGGCACTTGGCGCGCAGGCGGCTCACGGCGTCTTCTCGTAGACGTCCTGGCGGCGCACCGGCTGCATCCCGGCGCGCTCGTAGAGGCGGACGGCGCCGGTCGTGTTCTCGGCGTCCACGCCCAGGCCGACGCGCGTCGCGCCGCGGGCCGCGAACTCGACGAAGGCATGCCGGAGCAGCGCGAGACCGAGGCCGCGTCCACGCCAGGGCCTTCCCACCCCGAGCACCTCGACCCAACCGAACGCCGGGTCGCCGGAGGTGTGCCACTGACCCATGCAGAAGCCCGCAATCTCCCCGTCCGCCTCGGCGAGCCACCACAGGCTCGGCTCGAAGCTGGGCGCTTCGATGGCGAACCGCCGCCAGTCCTCGAGCGGCTCCGGCCGGAACTCCCAGTGGTCGGCGAACGCCTTCTGGTGGCACTCGTACAGGGGCCGGAGATCCTCCTCGCCGGCGTACGTGCGAACCGTGAAGCCCTCCGGCCACTCGGGCGGCGCAGGCGGCTCGTCGAAGTCGATCTGCATGAGGAACGAGTGCCGGATCAGGCGGTAGCCACGCCGCTCGAGGACGCCGCGGCCCTCGTCGTCCCGCTCCGAGCCGAAGCAATGGACGGTCCTCTCCGGGCCGGCGGCCGCCTCGGCCCGGTCTAGCAGGGCGTCGGCGACGCCGCGGCCCCACGCGGAGGGCCGCACCCGGAGGTCAACGCCGATCGGGCCCTCGTCGTGCCGCCGGAAGTCGAAGTACCCGCAGATCTCGCCGCCGAGCTCAGCGACGGCGGTCTCGAGGTTCGGCAGCGAGAGCCAGTGCCCGACCTCCGGCGCCGCGAGATCGGCGACGCCGTAGAGCCGCATGCTGAGCTCGTTGCAGGCCTCGGCGATCCCCTCAGCGTCGCCGGCGTCCGGCTCGCGGACGACGACGAGCTCCTTCCGGTAGAGGACGTCCTCGCGCTCGACCCGCATGCCGACACTCTCGTAGAGCCTCGTCGCTCCGGTCGGGTTCTGGGTGTGGACGTTCAGCGAGACCCGCCGCTCGCCGCGCTCGTAGAACTGGCCGAAGACGCGGAGGAGGAGCGCGCGCCCGAGCCCGCGCCGCCGCCACGGGCGCCGGACGCCAACGGTCGCGACCCACCCCGCACCGAAGCGCTTCCAGTCGGCGATCAGCGTCGCCGCGATCTCGTCGCCCTCCCAGACGGCGGTCCAGAGCTCCGGGGCGAAGCGCGGGCTCTCGAGCCGCCGCGCGACGAATTCCTCGAACGGCTCCTGCTCGTGGTTCTCCTCGTCCTCGAACGCCTCGTCGTCCGCGGCCCAGAACGCGTGCGCGTGTGTGTGCTCGAACGGCCGCGGCTCGAGCCCTTCCGGCCACTCCGGCTCGGGCGGAGGCTCGTCGAGCTCGATCGTCATGACGTAGTAGTGCGCCGCGTCGCGGTAGCCGTTCGCCTCGAGGAGCGCTGCGGCAGCGCGGTCTGAGGCAAGGATCCCGTTCTCGAGCTTCCTGCCGCCTCGCTCGGTCGCGCGGGCCTCGGTCGCGCGCAGGATCGCCGTCCCCAGGCCGCGCCCCTCGAAGTCCGGGCGGACGAAGCCGTTCACGCTGAGCTCCTCGCCGCGGCTGCGCAGGATCGCGAACGCGACGAGCCGGCCGTCGTGCTCCCACGCCCACGTGTCGCGCTCGAGGTCGGTGCGCCGCCACTCGTTGCGGATGTCGTCGACCCCGAAGCCGAGCTCGGGCGGGACGAGCTCGAGCACGGCCTCCGCGTCATCGGGCCGCGCGGGCCGAGGGACGAGCTCAGGCGGAGACGAGATCATCGAGCGTCTCCGGCAGGCGGGTCAGGTCGGGAAGCTCACGCGTCGGCTCCGGGTCGGCGCGCTCCCCGAGCCGGTTGATCCAGACCGACATGAGGCCGAGCTCTCGGGTGGGAGCGACGTCGTGGAAGAGGCTCGCCGCCACGTGCACGTGCCGCTCGCGGTCGGCGCCGGTCTCGGCGAAGAAGCGCTCCCAGTGCCGGTGCGCCGGCTTGTAGGAGCCGATCTCCGAGGCGACGACGGTGAGGTCGACCGGCACGCCGATCCGCTCGAGCGAGGCGGCGAGGAAGCCCGGGTCGGTGTTGGAGAGGATCGCGAGCCGCCAGCCGCGCGCGCGAAGCTCGGCGAGTGAGGACGGCACCTCCGGGAACGGCTCCCAGCTCGGGAGCGAGCGCGCGAGCGCGTCCTCCTCGCCGGCCGGCGCGCCGAGGCCGCGCATCGCCTCGGTCAGCACCTCCGCGTAGGAGCGGGAGCCGTCGGCTTCGAGCTCGCGCTCGAGGCCGTGGTAGCGGTGAAGCAGCGCGTCGGCGCGCTCCTCGCCGAAGACGCGCGCGAGCTCGCGGCGAATGCCACCGTTCCAGTCGATCAGCGTCCCGTAGCAGTCGAAGGTCGCCCACCGCTCGGCCACGCGGTGAGCCTATCTTTCGCGGCGCCTCAGTCCTCGTAGCGGCGCACGACGATCGACGCGTTGTGGCCGCCGAAGCCGAACGAGTTCGAGACCGCGACCCGAACGTCGGCCTTCCGCGCCTCGTTCGGGATGTAGTCGAGGTCGCACTCGGGGTCCTCGTTCTCGTAGTTGATCGTCGGCGGCACGACGCCCTCGGTGACCGCCAGCACCGTGAAGACGGCCTCGACCGCGCCCGCAGCGCCGAAGCAGTGCCCCGTCGCGCCCTTCGTCGAGGAGACGGGCACCTTCTTCGCGTTCTCCTCGCCGAAGGCGTGCTTGATCACCCGCGTCTCGCTCGCGTCGCCGAGGGGCGTCGAGGTGGCGTGCGCGTTGATGTAGCCGACCTCGGACGGGTCGACGCCCGCGTCGCGGAGCGCCATCGTCATCGCTCGGGCCGGGTTCTCGCCAGTCGGGTCCGGCTCGGTCATGTGTGCCGCGTCGGACGAGACGCCGTAGCCGATCAGCTCCGCGTAGATCTTCGCGCCGCGGCTCTTCGCCCGCTCGAGCTCCTCGAGCACGATCACCGCGCCGGCCTCGCCCATCACGAGCCCGTCCCGCGCGCCGTCGAAGGGGCGCGACGCAGCGGTGGGATCGTCGTTCCGGCGCGAGAGCGCGCGCATCGAGTCGAAGCCGGCGATGCCAACCGGCGTGATCGGCGCCTCGGTGCCGCCGCAGAACATGACGTCCGCGCGGCCGATCCGGATCGCGTCGAACCCGTCCCCGATGGCCATGTTCGAGGCGGCGCAGGCCGTGCACTGCGAGGTGAGCGGGCCCTTCGTGCCGAGCTCGATCGAGACCCAGCCCGCGCCCATGTTCGGGATGATGCAGGGGATCGAGAACGGGCTCACGCGGTCGGGGCCCCGATCCCGCAGCACGTCGTAGCAGTCCTGGAAGGACTTGAGGCCGCCGATCCCGGTCGCGATCGAGGCGCCGACGCGATCGGGATCCGCCACGACGTCGACGCCCGAGTCGGCCTCGGCCTGGCGCGCGGCGGCGAGGATCATCTGCGCGAAGCGGTCCATCCGGCGCGCTGTCCTGTGATCCATCCACTGCTTCGGGTCGAAGTCCTTCAGCTCGCAGGCGAAGTGGACGCCGTAGTCGGTGTGGTCGAAGGCGGTGATCTCGGCCGCGCCCGACTCGCCGGCGATCAGGTTGCGCCAGGTCGTCTCGACGTCATTGCCGAGCGGGGTCACCGCGCCCAGGCCGGTGATCACGACCCGCCTCGCGCCGTTCATGCTGCCGTTGCCGTTCTGCGTCATCACATCCCGAGGCCGCCGTCGACGAGGAGCACTTCCCCCGTGATGAACGAGGCCTCGTCCGAGCAGAGGAAGCGTACCGCCCCGGCGACGTCCTCCGGCTCGCCGAAGCGCTGGAGCGGCGTGTTCTTCAGCATCAGCTCGCGCATGTCGTCGGAGATCGCGCGCGTGAGCCGCGTGTCGACGTAGCCCGGCGCCACGACGTTCGCGCGCACGCCCCGGGGTGCGAGTTCCCGCGCGAGCGCCTTCGTGAACCCGATCAGCCCGCCCTTCGACGCCGAATAGTTCGTCTGGCCCGGGTTCCCGTGCAGGCCGACGATGCTGGAGACGTTCACGATTGCGCCCGACCGGCGGCGCATCATCGAGCGCGCCACGGCGCGGCACGTGTAGAAGGCGCCGCTCAGATTCGTCTCCAGGACGTCGCGCCAGTCCTCGTCCGGCATGCGCGCGATGAGGCCGTCACGCGTCAGGCCGGCATTGTTCACCAGCAGGTCGAGCTCGCCGGCCTCTTCGACGAGCCGGCGCGCGTCGTCCGGATCGGACACGTCGGCCTGGATCGCGCGGCCGCCGGCTTCGCGGGCCGCCTCTTCGGCCTCGTCGCCGCCCGAGCGGTAGCCGAGCACGACCGACGCGCCCGCGCGGGCGAGCTCGAGCGCGATCGCGCGACCGATCCCCCGGGACGCGCCGGTGACGAGCGCCGTCTTGCCTTCGAGCGAGCAGAACCCGTCAGGCAGTGCGGACGGTCTCCTCGAGCTTCTCGATCGCGGCGAGACTGTTCACGGAGATCGACTTCACGCTGCGGTCGATCCGCTTGACGAGTCCCGAGAGGACGTCGCCCGGGCCGACCTCGACGAAGGTCTTCACGCCCTCGCGCGCGAGCTCCCTCGCCGCCTGCGTGAACTTGACCGGCGCCGTGAGCTGGTCGACGAGCAGCGTCCCCATCCGCTGCGCGGGCTCGATCTTCGCCGTCACCGTCGACATGAAGGGGGCGATCGGCTCGGCGAAGCGGATCCGCTCCACGGCGGGGCGCAGGCGATCGGCGGCACGCGCGACGAGCGGGCTGTGGAACGCGCCCGAGACCTTGAGCTTCACGGTCCGCCGCGCGCCCTCCTCCCTCGCCTCCTCGCAGCACTCGTCGACCGCGGGGTCGGCGCCCGAGACGACGACCTGGCCAGGGCAGTTGTAGTTCGCGGGCCACACGCCGAGGATGCGGCGGCAGAGCCTCTCGACGATCTCGTCCTCGAGCCCGAGGATCGCGGCCATCGAGCCCGGATGCTGCCGCGCCGTCTCCGCCATCGCGAGGCCGCGCTCGCGCACGAGGGCGATCGTCTCCGGAGCGCCGAGCGCCCCCGCCGCCGAGAGCGCCGCGTACTCGCCGACCGAATGGCCGACGACGTAGTCGGGCTCGAAACCGCGCGCGCGCAGCACCGCGAAGAGGGCGAGGCTCGTCGCGACGAGCGCCGGCTGCTGCACCTCCGTCTCGACGAGCTCCTCGAGCGGCGCGTCGAAGCACAGGTGCACGAGGTCGAGCCCGCAGGCCTCGCTCCCGGCCGCCAGGACTTCCATCGCCTCCGGGCTCTTCCGCATCTCGCGCGCCATGCCGGCCGCGGCTGAGCCCTGGCCCGGGAAGCAGAACGCGATCTTGTGGCCGCTGCCGTTGCCGCTCACGCCGCCATCCTTTCCTGCTGCTCTGTCCACTGCATCAAACTCGATCCCCAGGTCAGCCCGGCGCCCATGCCGGTCATGAGGACGAGGCTCCCTTCCTCGAGGCGGCCCTCGGCCTCCGCGTCCGCAAGCGCGAGCGGAATCGAGCCTGAGGACGTGTTGCCGTAGCGGTCGACGTTCACGACGATGCGATCTTGCGGGATTCCGAGCTTTCGTGCGGCGTGATCGATGATGCGGACGTTCGCCTGGTGCGGCACGTAGACGTCGACCTCCTCGACGGATCGCCCGCATTCGTGCAGCAGCTTCTCGGCCGACGACACGAGCACACGGGTGGCGAACTTGAATACTTCCCGCCCGTTCATCTTCACCAACCTCTCCGGATCGTCGAAGTGGCGGGAGCCGCTCCCGGGCAGCCAGAGGTGGACGCCGCCCGCGCCCTCGGCGCCGAGCTCGAAGCCGAGGAAGCCGCCGCCGCGCACGTTCTCGAGCACGACCGCGCCCGCGCCGTCGCCGAAGAGGACGAGCGTCGAGCGGTCGGTCCAGTCGAGGATCTTCGACAGCACGTCGCCGCCGACGACGAGCGCCCGCTCGGCGAGGCCGCCGGCGAGCATGCCGTACGCCTGGGCGAGCGCGTACATGAAGCCGGTGCAGCCGGCGGAGAGGTCGTAGCAGGCCGCCTCGGTCGCGCCCAGGGCGTCGCCGAGGAGCGCCGCCGTGGCCGGGAAGGACATGTCCGGCGTGACCGTGGCCATGATGATCAGGTCGATGTCGGCGCCGCTCAGGCCCGCGCGCTCGAGCGCCTGCTCGCAGGCCGGAAGCGCGAGGTCGGACATCGCCTCCTCGGGCGCGGCGATCCGGCGCTCGCGGATGCCGGTCCGCTCCATGATCCACTCGTCCGAGGTGTCGACCAGCTGGGCCAGGTCGTCGTTCGACAGCACCCGGTCGGGCACGTGGCAGCCGAGCCCGGTGATCGAGATCGGCCGGCCGTTCGCGGTCCCGATCACGACTCCACCGCGAAGGTCAGCGTCCCGCGCACGGCGAGGTCGCCGTCCACCGTCGCGCGCGCCTTGCCGCGGCCGATCGGCCCGCGCACGGTCTCCAGGTCGCAGGTCAGGGTCAGCTCCTCGCCAGGGCGGACGATCCGCTTGAAACGGACGTCGTCGATCCCGGCGAAGAGCGCGAGCTTGCCCCGGTTCTGCTCCTCGGCGAGCACCGCGACCGCGCCCGCCTGCGCGAGCGCTTCGACCATCTTCACGCCGGGCATGATCGGGTTCCCGGGGAAGTGGCCCGCGCAGTCCTCCTCGGTGACGCGCTTGCGCGCGACGACGCGCGTGCCGGGCTCGAGCTCGACCACCTCGTCGATGAGCAGGAACGGCGGCCTGTGGGGCAGGATCGCCTCGATCTCGGTGCGGCCGAGGGTCGTCGTCAAGCGACCGAGCGCTCCAGCGACTCGAGCCGGGCTCGAAGCCGCGCGCGTCCTCGGTGCGCGTAGCACTTCGCCGTCCCGACAGGCATGCCAGAAGCGGCCGAGATCTCGTCGAAGGAGAAGCCGAGCGCGTCCTTCAGCACGACGACCCGCGCCTGGTCGGGCGCGATCCCGGCGAGCGAGGAGCAGAGCTCGGCACGAAGCTCGGAGAGGCCGGCCGCGCGGGCCGGGTCGGCGTCGGCCTCCGGCGCAGCGCGCAGGTCGTCCTCGAGCGGCTCCCACGGGCGCGCGCGACGGCGCTCGGCGACGTCACGGCAGGTGTTCACGACCAGGCGGTGGAGCCACGTCGAGAAGCGTGCCTCGCCGCGGAACTGCTTGATCCGGACGCAGAGCTTCGCGAGCGCCTCCTGAGCCGCGTCGCGCGCGTCCTCCGGGTCGCGGAGGAAGTGCCGCGCGAGCTTCTCCACGGCGGGGGCATGCCGCTCGCAGAGCGCGGCGAGTGCCTTCGGGTCTCCGTCTTTCGCACGTCGCACCAGGATGGGGTCGCTAAGCCTCTCGTAGACGAGGGTTCCGCTCGAGCGTGCAGCTCGAGGGCTTGGACTGCCTGGGGCGGCGGGAGGTTGCACGAGGTAGCGGCCTAGTCTACGGATCGGTGTCCGGGTTGCTAACGCCTGAGAAGGTCGTTCCGATGCTGCGCGGGCGGCTCGGGCGACCGTATCGATTCGTCGAGCGCACCGCCTCGACGCAGCGGTTGCTCGGCCCGAACGATCCGGAGGGCGCCGTCGCCGTCACGGACGAGCAGACCGAGGGCCGCGGGCGGCTCGGCCGGCAGTGGCTCGCGCCCGCTGGGACGAGCCTGCTCGTCTCCATCCTGCTGCGTCCCGACGTCGCGCCGGCGCGGTTGCCGGAGCTCTCGCTCGTCGCGGGCCGCGCCTGCGCCGAGGCGATCGCCGAGGTGGCGGGGCTCGAGACCGAGGTGAAGTTCCCGAACGACGTGCTCGTCCGCGGCCGCAAGGTGGCGGGCATCCTCGCCGAGGCGAGCGAGGGCCGCGTCGTGCTCGGGATCGGCGTCAACGTGAGCCAGGTCGCGGGCGAGCTCCCGGCCGAGCCGCGCACCCCCGCGACCTCGCTCCTCCTCGAGACCGGCCGCGAGGTCGACCGCGCCGAGCTCCTTGTCGCGCTCCTCGACCGGCTCGAGCGCCGCTACGACGAGTGGCTAGGCGCGGGAGATCGTTAGCGGGACGCTCGCGGTAGCCGTCTTGCCGTTCGCGGTCGCCTGGAGCAGGATCGTGTACGAGCCGTCCGGGAAGGCGTCGCCGGTGAAGACGAACGACTGCGGCCCGACGCCGTGGAGCTCCTCGGCGACGAGCGTGGAGACCGTGACGCCGGTCGCATCGAGGAGCGTCGCCGTCACCGTCGCCGGCGCGCTCAGCGTGTACGAGATCGTCGCGGTGTCGTCGACCCCGTCCCCGTTCGGGCTGATCACCGGCGGCTGCGCCATGGCGTCGGTGATGCGAAGCGGCGGCGCCGTGCCGCCGAGCGTGCCGGTCGCGGCCCGCACCCCGGGAGCGGAGATCGTCCAGAAGTACTTGCCCTTGTCGTAGGTCGTCGCGTCCCACGTCCAGTCGACCTTCGCCGTCGTGCCCGCGCCGGTGCCGAGCAGCACGCCTTGCGAGTCGGTCACCGTCACCGTCCACGGGAGCGCGCTCGAGAGCTTCGCGCGGAAGCGGACGAGGCCGGGGACGCGGCCGGTGACGAGGGGCGCGTAGAGCTTCGGCAGCCCGATCTTCGCGACGGCGATCGCAATGTTCGGGATCTGCCGGTAGAGGATGTTGCCGGGACAATCCGTAAAGCCGGTGTCGCGGTGCCCCGAGATTGTGCGCAGGAAGACCGGCACGCCCGCTCCGAAGCGCGGGTTGCCTCCCGAGAGGTACGTCAGCGTCCCGCGCGGGTCGACGTGCGCGAGGTCGAGCCGCCACGCGAGCAGCTTCTCCAGCGAGCGCAGCGCCGCCTTCGTGGGCGCCCGCGACGTGTACGTCCCCATCAGCGCGACACCGACCGAGCCGGTGTTGAAGCCCTGCGCGTGTGCCCCGACGACGTTCCGGTCGATCCCGCCGTAGCGGCCTTCGTAGATCCGGCCGTACTTGTCGACGAGGAAGTTGTAGCCGATGTCGTCCCAGCCGTTCCCGAGCACGTGGTAGATCTCGATCGCGCGCACGATCGCCGGCGACTGCGCCCTTGAGTACGCGTTCGATCCGGCGGTGTGGTGGACGATCGCCAGCCGTAGGGCGGGTGCGTAGCGCGGCGGATGCCGGCGAATCCGCTCGTTCGCGCTCCAGCCGAGCCGCGGCACGATGAGCGGCGAGCCGGCGATCGAGAGCGCGCGCGGCGGGATCGCCACAGCGCGCGAGCGGACGAAGTAGGCGCGGAGGCGCGTAACCCGGCCGTGTAGCCGGTAGCGAATCCCGTCCGCGGGCCCAGTCCAGTACGGGCTCCCGAGCCGCCAGCTCGCCGTGCGCGTCGCCTCTCCATTGAGCGCGTCGGGTGCGTCCCCGGCCTCGGGCGCCGCCACCCGCCACGCGCTCCAGCGGCCGGCGAGCGAGCGCGTCGAGAACGACACCGCCCCCGGCCCGCGCCAGTGCAGGCCGACGAGGTCGAACCGCGGGGAGGCCGCCGCCGCTGGCGCGCGCTCCCCGCGCAACGGCACCTCGCGCACGACGAGCGACGCGTCCCCCGCCCGGGCGGCGGCCGGAAACGCGAGCACGGCGAGGACGGCTACGCAGACCCTCTTCAATCCGAACCCCGCTCCACCGTGGCAGAGCCCGCCTTCGGCCTCAAGGGCGGCGACCCTGCCGCTGATAGAATCTTTACAGTCGTGGATAGGGCGCTCTTGCGGGGATTTTTCGCGCTCGTCGCCGTCCTCGCCGCCTTCTCGCTCGCCTCCTCACCCGCCTCCGCCGCCGGCCGGGCGAAGGTCCTCGTCGTCCGCTTCGGCCCCGACCTCGAGATCAACCCGGTGACGAAGGACTGGGTCAACCACCAGCTCGGCGTCGCCGAGCACAACGGCTACGACGCGGTCGTGATCGAGCTCGACACGCCGGGCGGCCTCTCGACGTCGATGAAGGAGATCTACCAGCGCGAGCTGCGCGAGAAGATCCCGGTGATCGTCTACGTTGCGCCGAGCGGCGCGCGGGCAGCGTCTGCGGGCGTCTGGCTCTCGCAGGCGGCCGACGTCCTCGCGATGTCGCCGATCTCGAACATCGGCTCGTCGACGCCGATCGACTCGAGCGGCCAGAACCTCGGCTCCGACCTTCGCCGCAAGGTGATCAACGACGCGGCCGCCTCGCTCCGAGCACTCGCAGCAGCGCACAAGCGCAACACGACGTGGCCGGTGCTCGCGGTGACGAAGGCGTCGAACCTCACAGCGAGGCAGGCGCTCGCGATGAACGTGATCGACGTGGTCGCGCCGTCGTTGCCGGCGCTGCTGCGCCGGCTCGACGGCTACCACACGAAGGACACCGGGCGACCGTTCACGCTCCACCTCGCGGGCGCAGAGCTGAAGACGGTGTCGCCCGGGTTCTTCACGCGCTTCCTCAACCTCCTCATCGACCCGAACATCCTGACGCTGCTCTTCCTCGCCGGCATCGCCGGGATCGGGTTCGAGATCTTCCACCCGGGGGTGGTGCTACCCGGCGCGCTCGGCGCGGTGGCGCTCATCACGGCCCTCTTCGGCTTCTCGATCCTGCCGATCAGCTGGGGTGGGCTCGCGCTGCTCCTGCTCGGGATCGCGCTGCTCGTGATCGACTTGCACGTCGTGAGCCACGGGGCGATCAGCGTCGCGGGGATCATCTGCCTCGCGATCGGGGCGATCATGCTCTTCCGGAACGCGCCCGCGCCGTACCACACCTCGGTGCCGCTCGTCGCCGCCGTCGCCGCCTCGCTGGGCGCGTTCTGGGCGATCGCGATCGGGAAGGCGGTCCAGGTGCGGCGGCGCCCCGTGTCGGTCGGGCCGCAGGACGTGCTCGGCGTCGAGGCCGAGGTCCGGCGCGAGGGCCTCGTTTTCGTCCGCGGCGAGCTCTGGCAAGCTCTGGAGACCGACGGGCAGCCGCTCCGACCGGGCGACCGTGTGCGGGTCGAAGGCATCGACGGGCTGACGCTCCAGGTGCGACACGTGCACGAGCCGGCGGCGGTCTCGTAGGATCATCCCGTGGCCGCCGCGCTGATCATCCTCGCGATCGTCATCTTCATGCTGCTTCTCTTCCTGATCTCCGCGATCAAGGTGGCGCGCGAGTACGAGCGCGGGATCGTCTTCCGCCTCGGCCGCCTCCTCCCCGCGCCGAAGGGGCCGGGCCTCTTCCTGTTGATCCCGATCGTCGACCGGATGGTGAAGGTCGACCTGCGGACGATCACGCTGAACATCCCGCCGCAGGAGGTCATCACCAAGGACAACGTCCCCGTGCGGGTGAACGCCGTCGCCTACTTCCGCATCGTCGAGCCGAAGAACGCGATCGTGCAAGTCGAGAACTTCATGGTCGCGACGTCGCAGATCGCGCAGACGACGCTCCGGTCGGTGCTGGGCCAGCACCTGCTCGACGAGCTGCTCTCCGAGCGCGACAAGATCAACACGATCCTCCAGTCGATCATCGACGAGGCCACCTCGCCGTGGGGGATCAAGGTCTCGATCGTCGAGGTGAAGGACGTCGAGATCCCAGGCGGGATGCAGCGGGCCATGGCCCGCCAAGCCGAGGCCGAGCGCGAGCGGCGCGCGAAGATCATCAACGCCGAGGGCGAGTTCCAGGCCTCCGAGCGGCTGAAGGACGCGGCGCTCGTGATCGAGGACCACCCGATCGCGCTCCAGCTCCGCTACCTCCAGACGCTGCTCGAGCTCGGCTCCTCGCAGTCGACGACGATCGTCTTCCCGGCGCCGATCGAGCTGATCCGCCCGTTCCTCGAGCGCACCTCGTCGGACGGAAGCTGACCGGCGAGCTCAGGCGCGACCCGCTCTCCGGACGGCTCGTCGTGTTCGCGCCCGCGCGCGGGCGGCGGCCCGGCGCGGCCCGCGGGACGATCCCGCCGCCGACTCCGGAGGAGCTCGAGGAGTGCCCGTTCTGCGCGGGCCACGAGGAGCGCACGCCACCGGAGACGCTGCGCCTTCCCGAGGGCGACGAGTGGACGGTGCGCGTCGTCCCGAACCTCTACCGCGCGCTGGAGCGGCAGGAGGTGGTCGTCCACACGCCGCGGCACGTACGCTCGTTCGGCGAGCTCCAGGAGCGGGAGATCGACCTCGTCGCGGAGGCATGGCGGCGGCGGCGCGAGGCGGTGCCGGACGGCTACGTGCACGCCTTCGTCAACGAGGGCCGCGACGCCGGGGCCAGCCTGCCCCATTCCCACTCGCAGCTCGCCTGGCTCACCGAGGCGCCACCTGCGGTCGCAGCCGAGACGGGGGAGCTCGACCCCGGCGAGGTCGTGCTCGAGCGCGACGGGCTCGTGCTCGGATGCCCACCGGGAAGCCGCCTGCCCTACGAGCTCGTGATCGCGCCCCTCGCCGAGGAGGCCGACGGGCTGCGCAGCGACCTCCTCGCGCCGGCGCTCCGGCTCCTCGGCGAGGCGATCCGGCGACTACGCCGCCTCGAGGGCGCGTTCCCATGGAATGCCTGGCTCCACGACGGACACTGCTGGCACCTCGAGATCGTGCCGCGCCTCGCCGTCTTCGCCGGGCTCGAGCTGGGGGCCGGGATCTACGTCAACTCGCTGCCGCCGGAGCACGCGGCGGCGGCGTTGCGGGACGCCTAGGCGAGCTTCGCCGCGGCATGGACTTCGCGGAAGCGGCGGGCCGCGTCGATCGCCGCGCCGAGATTGAGACCCTTGTCTTTCGCCTGCTTGATGAGCATGACCGTCTCGAGCGCGTCGATGTCGTAGATGCGCTGCTTCTTGCCCTTCGTCGGAATCTGGGCCTTGTTCGTCCAGTAGTCGAGCTGCATCTTCGAGATCCCGGCGATCTGGCAGACCTGACCGAGGTAGAGCTCAACCTTTTCCAGGTGCTCCGCGAGGTCGATCGGCTCCAGAAGGTCTACCTGTGTGCTCGGCGCCATGGCGTCACCTTTTCTTGAACGGACATTGACCCCTCGCGAAAAGCATAGACCGCTGCGGCCACTTCGCAAAGGCTTTCCTGCCGAAATCTCAGTCTTCGGCTTCGGGCTCGTCCTTGTCGTCGTCGACGACAGGCGCGAGCGCGGAGACGTGCTCGTCGTCGCCACGGAGCCGCATCACGATCACGCCCTGCGTCGCGCGGCCCATGCGCCGCACGTCGTCGACCGGGATGCGGATGACGGTGCCACCGGTCGAGATCAGCATCACCTGGTAGCCGTCGCGGACGACGCGCGCGCCGGCGAGCTGGCCCCGCTCCTCGGTCAGCTGGACGGTCTTGACGCCCATCCCCCCGCGGCCCTTCACCGGGTAGTCGGCGATCCGCGTGCGCTTGCCGTAGCCGTTCTCGGTCACGACGAGCAGGTCGGCTTCCTCCTCGGCGATGTTGATCGAGATCACCTCGTCGCCGCCGCGAAGCCGCATCCCCTGCACGCCTGATGCGTCACGCCCCATCGCCCGCACGTCGGTCTCGTGGAAGCGGATCGCCTGGCCCTTCTTCGAGATCATCAGCACGTCGTCGGCGCCGGAGGAATGGCGCACGCCGACGAGCTCGTCGCCCTCGCGCATCTTGATCGCGATGATCCCGTCGGCCCTGAGCGGCGTGTTGTAGGCGGCGAGCTCGGTCTTCTTGACGATGCCGTTCTTCGTGCCGAAGATGAGGTACTTCGCCTCCGAGAAATCACGCGTCTGGACGACCGCCCGCACCTGCTCGTCCTGGCGGAACGGGAGCAGGTTGACGATCGCGCGCCCCTTCGACTGCCGCGAGCCGAGCGGGAGCTCGTGCACCTTGAGCCGGTACACCTTCCCGACGTTCGTGAAGAACAGGATGTAGTCGTGCGTCGAGGCGACGAAGAGGTGCTCGATGTAGTCCTCGTCCTTCAGGTCCATGCCCATGACGCCGATGCCGCCGCGGCGCTGCTCGCGGTACGAGGTGACCGGTAGGCGCTTGATGTAGCCCGAGCGCGTGATCGCGATCACCATGTCCTCTTCCGCGATCAGGTCCTCGAGCTCGAGCTCCTCCTCGGCGGCGACGATCTCGGTGCGCCGGTCGTCGCGGCGGCCGTAGATCTGCTTGATCTCCAGCAGCTCCTCGCGGATGAGCCCGTCGATCCGCGCCGGGTCGCCGAGGATCGCGCGCAGCTCGCCGATCCGCTCGCGCAGGTCGGCGAACTCGTCCTCGATCTCCTTGCGTGCAAGGCCCGTCAGGCGGGCGAGCCGCAGGTCGAGGATCGCCTGGGCCTGGATCTCGCTGAGCGAGAAGCGCTCCATCAGGCCGGTGCGGGCCTCGTCGGTGTCGGCCGCCGAGCGGATGAGCGCAATGACGGCGTCGAGGTTGTCGAGCGCGACGAGGTAGCCCTGGAGGACGTGCGCCCGCTCCTCGGCCTTGCGGAGCTCGTACTTCGAGCGGCGGGTGACGACCTCGCGCTGGTAGTCGAGGTAGTCGCGGACGAGCTCGAGGAGCGACAGCGTCCGCGGCACGCCGTCGACGAGCGCGACCGCGTTGTAGCCGAACGTCGACTGGAGCGGCGTGTGCTTGAAGAGCTTGTTCAGCGCCACCTGCGGGACAGCGTCGCGCTTGAGCTCGATCTGGATCCGCATGCCGCTGCGGTCGGAGTGGTCGGCGAGATCCGCGACCTCCGTCAGCACCTTGTCCTGGACGAGGTCGGCGATCTTCTTGATCACGCCGGTGTCGCCGCCCTTCTTCACCCCGTACGGGAGCTCGGTGACGATGATCGCCGACTTGCCGCCGCGGAGCTCCTCGATGTGTGCCCGCGCGCGCATGACGACACGGCCGCGGCCGGTCCGGTACGCGTCGCGGATCCCCGTCCGGCCGACGACGATGGCGCCCGTCGGGAAGTCAGGCCCCTTGATGTGCCGCATCAGCTGGTCCGCGCCCGCGCCCGGGTTGTCGATCAGCTCGATGATCGCGGCGATCGTCTCGCCGAGGTTGTGCGGGGGCATGTTCGTCGCCATCCCGACGGCGATCCCGGACGAGCCGTTGACGAGCAGGTTCGGGAACCGCGATGGGAGCACCAAGGGCTCGCGCCGCGACTCGTCGTAGTTCGGTTTGAAGTCGACGGTGTCGGCGTCGATGTCGCGGAGCATCTCGGTCGCCATTCGTGACAATCGGCACTCGGTGTATCTCATGGCGGCTGGCGGATCGTCGTCCAGGTTCCCGAAGTTGCCCTGGCCGTCGACCAGCGGGTAGCGCAGCGAGAACGGCTGCGCCATCCGGACCAGCGTGTCGTAGATGGCCGCATCGCCGTGCGGGTGGTACGAGC